>Ga0180009_10000790_pt1 | contig 41044 bp, 37 predicted proteins | sample OS_PC_MetaG_FD_123537 | JGI IMG/M metagenome (GOLD analysis project Ga0180009, IMG submission 123537) | Groundwater microbial communities from the Aspo Hard Rock Laboratory (HRL) deep subsurface site, Sweden - OS_PC_MetaG | ecosystem: Environmental > Aquatic > Deep subsurface > Groundwater...
CGCCACACGCGAGGCAGCCATCAAGTGGCTAAACGATTTCGACTAGCCTCCCTCCCATTCGCTTAAGAACTGCTTTACAAATAGTTGCATAAATTGATGGCGCTCTTCGGCAAGCTGTTTCCCCGTATCGGTGTTCATCCTATCACGGAGTATTAGTAACTTTTCGTAAAAATGATTGAGCGTAGTAGTCTCTTCTTTGCGGTAAGTTTCTTTGGTCAGGTTGGTGCGGGGAGGCAGATGAGGGTTGTGCATGGCGTGGCCTTTAAAACCTCCGTAACTGAATGTGCGGGCAATACCAATTGCTCCCATCGCATCAAGCCGATCAGCATCCTGAACAATGTCAAGTTCTTTGGTACGCATCACTTTACTGCTCAAAGATGTACTGTACGAAATATCACGAACAATGGCCACCACTTGTTCAATGGTCAAGTCGTCGAGTTGCTGCTCTTTTAAGAAAACCCGGGCTTTTTCCTGTCCTATCCGGTCATCACCCTGATTAAATTTCGCGTCGGCAATGTCATGCAACAACGCCCCCAGTTCAACCACAAGTAAGTTAGCGGTTTCCTGCTCGGCAATTTTTCGCGCCAACCTCCAAACCCGAAAAATATGCCACCAGTCGTGGCCTGCTTCTGCCTGTTGAAGTTGCTCCCTGACGTAGGTTTCTGTGTTTTTTATTATTTCCTGTGACAACATAAATTTGGCCAGATTTCCCGATCACAGGATAAAAATGAAGCCTGCGAATCCGGTTATTTAGAACGATTAAAAATATTTGCACAAAGTTAAGGGTTTAAACGCCACGATTGCTTATTTTTGCACCTTCGTTGTATCAAAAAAAAATATACCATGAATTACGATATAATTGTTTTGGGCAGTGGTCCCGGCGGATATGTTGCGGCCATACGTGCTTCGCAACTGGGCATGAAGGTAGCCGTAGTAGAGAAAGCTGAAATCGGAGGTATCTGCCTCAACTGGGGCTGTATTCCTACCAAAGCATTGCTCAAAAGTGCGCAGGTGTTTAACTACAGCAAACATGCTGCTGAGTATGGCATTTCGATAGCAGGTGATGTCGTGGCCAATTTACCCGAGATGGTAAAACGCAGCCGTGGAGTAGCCGAAGGCATGAGTAAAGGCGTACAGTTTCTGTTCAAGAAAAATAAAATCGAACTCATTCAAGGCTTTGGCAAAGTGCTGCCCGGTAAGAAAGTAGAAGTTACTGACGCGGAAGGCAAAACAACTATCCATGAAGCAAAAAACATCATCATTGCTACAGGAGCCCGTTCGCGCGAGTTACCAAACCTGCCACAGGATGGCAAAAAAATTATCGGCTACCGCGATGCGATGGTGCTCGAAAAAATGCCCGAATCGATGGTGGTGGTAGGCTCAGGAGCCATTGGCTCTGAATTTGCTTACTTTTTCAACAGCATCGGGGTGGAGGTAACCTTGGTTGAATTTATGCCGAATATAGTTCCCCTGGAAGATGAGGAGGTATCAAAAACGCTTGCCCGCTCGTTTAAAAAAGCCGGCATGAAAGTCATGGTTGACTCATCGGTTGAAAAAGTTGATACCACCGGCGACAAGTGCAAGGTGACGATAAAAACGAAAAAAGGTACAGAAGAAATAGAAGCCGACATCGTGCTTTCGGCCGTGGGCATTGCCACCAACCTCGAAGGGATTGGCCTTGAAGAAACAGGCATAAAAACCGAAAAAGGGAAAATACTTGTCGATGACTACTACCAAACCAATGTATCGGGTTATTACGCCATCGGTGACATCGTTCATGGTCCGGCTTTAGCCCATGTGGCCTCGCATGAGGGCATTACCTGTGTTGAAAAGATTGCAGGAATGGACGTTGAGCCTGTCGACTATGGTAATATTCCGGCCTGTACCTATACCAGTCCTGAAGTGGCCAGTGTGGGCATGACTGAAAAACAGGCCAAAGAAGCCGGTTATGAAGTGAAAGTGGGGAAATTTCCGTTTTCAGCCTCCGGAAAAGCGAGTGCTGCCGGCAAAAAAGACGGCTTTGTTAAAGTAGTCTTCGATGCCAAATACGGTGAGTTTCTGGGCTGTCAGATGATTGGCGAAAATGTAACTGAGATGATTGCCGAAGTGGTTGTGGCACGCAAACTCGAAACCACAGGCCACGAAATCATTAAATCGGTGCATCCTCATCCTACCATGTCGGAAGCCGTGATGGAAGCTACTGCCGATGCTTACGGAGAAGTGATTCATTTATAGACAATTCAAATAATTTCAAATTGAATCCCACAATCAACTGATCGTGGGATTTTTTTAATACTTACACCACAAAAAATGCTATTCGAACCTTATCAACTTGACGACATATTACTACAAAACCGGATTGTTATGGCTCCGCTCACACGCGGACGTGCGGCCAACAGCCAACATAAAGCCAATGAGCTCATTGCTGATTATTACCGTCAGCGGGCTACGGCCGGACTTATCATTACCGAAGGCTCACAGATATCACCTATGGGAGTGGGTTACAGCAATACCCCGGGCATCTACTCACAAGAGCAGATAGCAGGATGGCGGCTTACCACAGATGCTGTGCATGCCGCCGAAGGAAAGATTTTCATCCAGCTATGGCATGTTGGACGCATGTCGCATCCCGACTTTCTAAACGGAGAATTACCTCTGGCTCCTTCGGCCATTAACCCTGACGTGATTGTGAGAACCCCATCAGGAAAAAAAACCAGCGTAACACCCCGCGAAATGACGATTGCCGATATACAACAGGTGATTACAGATTTCGCTCAGGCAGCAGCCAACGCGGTGGAGGCCGGATTTGATGGAGTAGAAATTCATTCCTCAAACGGATACCTCCTCCATCAGTTTTTTGCTCCCGACACCAACAAACGTACCGATCAATATGGAGGAAATATCACCAATCGCGCCCGTCTGCTCTTCGAAGTGCTGGATGCCATGAAGGAAAAAATTCCTGTGAACAGGATCGGCGTACGACTCAACCCGTCTGCACATCAGGTGCAAGGACTTAAAATTGAACAAGAAACACTTCCCACATTCGACTATATCATCAACCGACTTAACGACTACAACCTGGCTTACCTGCACCTTTCAGAACCTTATAATGATGTTAGCGAGGTGCCTTTTGCTGAACCCCGTATTGCGCAGAGATACCGGCCTGTTTACAAAGGAAACCTGATGATTAACAGGGGATTCACTAGTGAAAAGGCCAATCGTATTCTCGAAGACGGGCTTGCCGACCTGGTGGCTTTTGGTGTTCCGTTTATTGCCAACCCCGACCTGGTTTACCGCATGCAGCATCAGCTGCCCCTCGCGGCTGCCGATCCGGCAACCTATTATACCACAGGCGAATCCGGTTTTACAGATTATCCTGTTTTTCATCCTGCCACCGTTAACCACCAATAAAACTATTTTTTAATTTAGCCGAAAAATGCCTTATGTTAGAGACTTACCTGCAAGACTTTATCGTGCTTTGGGTGGTGATCGACCCGATTGGTTCCGTTCCCGTTTTTATTTCGCATACCACCAGGTTGACGGCACAACAGAAGAGACAAGCGGCGCTCAAAGCTTCGGTAGCTGCCTTCTTTATACTCCTTTTCTTCCTGTCTCTCGGCCAGATTATTCTGGAAGCCATGAAGATACCATTGGAATCCTTTCAGATTGCAGGAGGTCTGGTACTTTTCTATTTCGCTTTTACCATGATTTTTGGCGAAAGCAAAGTAGAAAGTGAGATGGAGATGAAGGACAAACGGGTAGATGTAGCCATATTCCCAATGGCTGTTCCGTCGTTGGCCAGTCCCGGAGCCATGATGGCCGTGGTGTTGCTTACCGACAATTCTACTTTTAGTATATGGGAGCAAATTCAGACAATGGTGATCATGCTCACTGTGATCGTGGTGTCGTATTTTTTACTGCGCGCTGCCGGAAAGATTCAATCGTGGATTGGCGATAGTGGTGCAGCCATTGTGAGCAGGGTCATGGGACTGATCTTGGCGGCAGTGGCTCTGAATAGTGTGCTGGAAGGCATTAAAACATACTTTGGTATCTGATCAAAAACTCAGGCGATAAGAGAGTTTTAGCAAAAACACATTTGAAGGGTCGACTTTGATTAAATCATCCAGATGATCACCCAAAGTAAATTCACCTGTTGGCGTGTCGCCGGTGCGGCCTTGCGACCAAACAAAATAAGCTGTCGACCCCGGAACATACTCCCATCTTACCACGAAATTCGACCTGAACTCAAAAAAGCTGAAATCGGGGTTTTCAAAAGTGTAGTCTGCAACTCCGTTTCCCTGCTCTGACACGGAATAGGTGTCGGTTTTAGCATCGTAGGCTATTTGATCAGGTGTGAAAACATGAAACTGGTTTTGCACCTTATAATTTCCTGCGTCAACAACTTCTTTAAACTGGCTGTAATCACCTGAAAAGATGAACGGCTGGCCCCAATACTGGATCGACAGATCAGGGGTAAGAGACAGGTTTATGCGCAGATCGACACTCGTAACATGCTGGCGCAATGAGGCGACAAGATAATTTGGTTTACCCTTAGCTGTAATCGTTTCCACGTACATGGCATAAGTACTTCCTGAGTAATAGCCCGGTTCAACAGAAACCTCCAATGAGGTGCTGATGCGGTAGTCCATTTCCATGCCCACATCGAACCAGCTGCCATAACCCTGACTTCTCACGCCACTCGAGAAATAGGGTTCAAACACGAATTTCTTGCGGCTATCCGTATCGAACCACACCCGCCAGTACATATTTGGCGGGGCTATCAAAGCCGGACCACCACGCAATGCCGGCCTGTCGACATCGAAGCCGTTATACCCCACGCTTGCCCCAGCACTCCAGTAATTTATAAAGGTTGTGTGACCGTATACGCTGCCACCCCAATACAGAAAACGTCCTGAAAAATCCCAACCGGCCATTTGTTCAAGCCCCATGGAAGCCGACCGAAAAACAGAGATAGGTTCCCATATCTCATAGCTCAGCCACGAGGTCTGGGTGATGAAGTCGGCACGCCGAAGGTATCCCATGTCGTTGAACTCAACCCCTGGCGAGAGCAAGGTCAGCCTTTCACCGAAGCGCCAATGACCTCCTCCAATTTTACCCCCTTCGAGGTTGGCAGCCCAGCCAGATAACAGTGTCATGGATGAATCGAGACGGTGATGCCCCACATCCGGACGTTGGTAATACCGTTGGGGAGCCAGTTGCAGATCCAAAATCGAAGCCGGGCTTCCCTGCACTGTTGAGGCCAACGCTTTGGCGCGGAAATAGTAGTTTTTCTTGTCACAGTACTGAGCAAAATCAACTCCTGCGGTATAAGCTGCATCCGGCAAAAATGAGAGGGTGCTGTCGTGGATAAACCTGTTGGTGGCGGTAATCATCCCTCCTATCGTGGTCATTCCCTTGTTGATGTCCTTTTGCACCCTTACATTAAAATAGTTGGTGAGCGGCTCTACGGGTTCTTTACTCCGCACTCCTGATGAATCAATCTGGGCGTAAGTAAGGGCGGTAAGACTTTCCATCACTCCAATAGACCAGCCATTCCGGGTTTTGCCCGACAATTTAAAAGCACCCAGAATACGCGTGAACTCAGGTACGCGCATGAACTCGTTTTCGTTTACATCCGGCCAGTGTTGTGGACGACGCCCAATGCGGCGCGAATAAAACAGGTTATCTCTTCCTGTTGGTCCGTGCCCATTGGAGACTGAGAAATCGAAAATATTGCTGCCTTCGATAAAAAAAGGTCTTTTCTCAGGAAAATACGACTCAAAGGCTGTGAGGTTGACCTCCGACGGATCAGCTTCTACCTGCCCGAAATCTGGATTGATGGTAAAATTCAGGGTGAGGTCGTTGGTTACTGCGATCTTGCCATCAAGTCCGGCATTGTATTCCCACCGTGTTCCGGTTTGAAACGGATCGCCTTCCACCTTGCGACTTTTCTCAACTCCGCCCATAGCGTAAGGAATCAGCTCTACCTCCTTGTGGGGACGAATACCTGAAATCCCATCCAGCTTTCCCCACAGCGCCACCCACGAGGAAGATTCGTTGGGAATAGGCTGCCATACAGAAAACTCGTCGTTGTAAAAAAGCTGCCGCATCGACTCAAGCCCCCATACCATTTCAGCGTCTCGGGTGGAAAACCGTAACTGACTCAAGGGTATTTTCATTTCAGCCATCCAACCGCTATCAGCTATGCTTACCTTCACAAACCAAACAGGATCCCACGTTTCGTCATAATCCACGTCGTTGGTGTAAATCCCATCGTTCTTAACTCCTGCCGCTGAAACGCCAAACATAAACCCGGTCAGGTTGTCGTTGTAACTGTCGAATCCCATGCCAATCCAATCGCCCTCAAAGCTATCGCGACGCCCCAAACGCCTTTCAATTTTTGAAACGTCCTTGCAATATGCCATTACTGCAACATACAAATGGTCATCGTCGTAGAGTATTTTGAAGGCGGTTTGTTCGGTGGGAGGTTCAAACTCCATCGGCTCTTTCTGAATAAAATCGCTTGTCCAGTTCGCCTCGTTCCAAACCGCTTCATTAATTTTTCCATCTATAACTGGCGGAGCTCCGGTAAGCCGAACAGTGGTATAAGTTCGTAGCGACTGCGCCTGTATATAATTGGTCACAATTAAGAGCGTGAATAGGAAGAATGCTTTTATCAACTTCATGCTTCTGCTGAAAACTTACAAAAATAAAACAATCGTTATATTTTAAGGTGCTATTTTTAAAATATTACCCAAACTATTTAAAGATTGATAAGCTATATGACACCCACTAAATATGATGAGTTTACTATCTTTCGCTAATTTAGAATGATTCAACACGGCATATACATTTATTGTTCGTAGTTTTGCGAACAACTAACATTAAAAACGATGGATATAAAAATTTTGGGGACAGGATGTCCCAAGTGCAAAACACTGGAGAAGCTAACCCGTGAGGCCGTCAGTGATTTAGGCATTGAGGCAAATATCACCAAAGAAGAAGACATAATAAAAATAATGGGCTTCGGTGTTCTACACACTCCCGGCCTGGTAATCAACAACAAAGTAGTGATGAGCGGTCGTCTTCCTTCGCTCAGCGAAATAAAAAACAGTATCACAGAAAATAATTAACACATGAAAAATTTAGTTTTAGTTTTGGCCATCGCGCTGGCTTCTATCTTCAATTTTTCGGCCAAGGCGCAATCAACCGAAGACCAAAGCACTTCAACGGTGACGAAAACCGCAGACATTGAAGTATATTATTTTCACAACACAAGACGCTGTGCCACATGCAACGCTGTGGAACAGGTAACCCGTGAAACCCTGGAAGAGGGCTACCCTGAGCAGATGAAAAGTGGTGTCATTACCTTTCAATCACTTAACATCGAAGAAGGTGAAACCGAAGCCCTGGCTAAAAAACTAGGTGTTTCAGGGCAAACCTTACTCATCGTAAAGGGAGACAAAAAAACCGACCTCACCAACGATGCCTTTATGTATGCCCGCACCAAACCTGATAAGCTTAAGGAAAAGGTAAAAAATGCCATCGATCAGGACTAACCCTTCCTCTCCATGGAATACCTTACTACCCTCCTCGAGAACACGTCTTTCCCGCTGTTCACAGCCTTTTTGCTAGGACTGATGACCGCTATCAGCCCTTGTCCCCTGGCCACCAACATTACTGCCATTGGTTTCATCAGCAAGAATATCGAGAGCAAAAACCGGGTGTTTATTAGCGGACTGGTTTATACTTTGGGAAGAGCTATTGCTTATACCCTTTTGGCTCTTATCATTTACTTCGGTGCCGATCAATTTAGCCTTTCAGGAATATTTCAGCGCTATGGCGAGAAAATTATCGGACCGTTGATGGTGGTTATCGGGTTATTGATGCTTGACGTGATACGAATCAATTTTCCCGGACTTCATTCGCTCACACGCCGCTTCGAAAAAGAAAGCCCACAAGGTTACCTCTCAGCGTTGCTGCTGGGAATTGTATTCGCCCTTGCCTTTTGTCCGTATAGCGGTGTGCTGTATTTTGGCATGCTCATTCCCATGACCATAAGCAGTGCATCAGGACTTTACCTTCCCTTTATTTTTGCTATAGCCACCGGCATCCCCGTTATTGTTTTTGCCTGGATGCTGGCCTACACATTATCAGGAGTTGGAAAGTTTTACAACCACCTTAAAACCTTTGAGTTGTGGTTTCGGCGTGTGGTATCTGTGGTATTCATCGGGGTTGGAATATATTACATCGTGGTCATCTATTTTTAATAGTAGGGCAAACTTGGTTGGGATGCTACTATAAAATTCAAATCAATGGAAACGAAAAAAGAACTACAGATCCTTTTCTACATCGCTATTGTTTTTCTGGGCGTATATTTCATGCCTATCGACAATCCGGTATTCACTACTGCTGTGGATGCCACGCTGGATTTATCGCGGTGGTATGCCCGCGAGCACGTTATTTTGTGCTTACTCCCGGCTTTTCTGATAGCCGGGGTCATTTCGGTGTTCGTAAGTCAGGCTTCCGTGATAAAATATTTCGGAGCCAACGCGAAAAAATGGCTATCGTACACCGTTGCTTCCTTGTCGGGAACTATTCTGGCAGTTTGTTCCTGTACCATTCTGCCGTTGTTTTCGAGTATCCACAAACGGGGCGCAGGCTTAGGACCAGCTATCGCGTTTTTATACTCCGGGCCGGCAATAAATATCCTGGCCATCATCCTTACCGCACGTATACTGGGATTCGAGATGGGCTTAGCGCGTTTTATCGGAGCTGTAACATTCAGTGTTGTCATCGGGTTGGTAATGGCCTTGATTTACCGAAAGGAAGAAAAAAAGAAAGCAGAGGAGCAAATGAATTTTCCCAACATCCCTGAGAACAGACCTTTGTGGCAAACTTCGCTTCACTTTTTTACTCTGGTTCTGATCCTTGTTTTTGCCAACTGGGGCAAACCTGAATCGGGCGACACCACAAGTCTGTGGTACTCCATATGGTATTACAAATGGTACATTACGGCTGGTTTCGGCATCATATTGATGTATTCGCTTATCCATATTTTAAAACTGAAAAGCTGGCAGGTGTTAACAGGAGCAGTCATTACGGCTCTTTCGGCTTTCCTTTTCGGCAATGCCATGATAACAATGGTAACAGGCATGGCCGCCGTGAGCATTATTGCGTTATTCGATAAGCCACGAAATCCTGAAAATGGGGAGTGGATACTTTCGAGTTGGGGGTTTACCAAACAGATCATGCCTTTGTTGGCCATCGGTGTGGTGGTGGCAGGATTTTTACTCGGATCGACACACGACAATATCTCCATTCCCGGAATAATACCCTCAGGTTGGATTGCCTGGGCAGTAGGCGGCAACTCGATCCTGTCTAATTTTCTCTCTTCGATTGTGGGTGCCTTCATGTATTTTGCCACCCTCACGGAAGTCCCCATCATTCAGGGATTGTTGGCCTCGGGCATGGGAAAAGGACCTGCGTTGGCCTTGCTGTTGGCCGGACCGTCGCTTTCACTTCCCAACCTGTTAGTAATCAGAGGCGTTATGGGCACACAAAAAACTGTTGTCTATGCCCTTCTTGTGATTATTTTGTCAACAATAGCAGGGCTTGTGTTCGGCGCTTTGTAATCCAGGGTTGAAAAACTTTTTCTATCGGACGGTTGAAATAGCCAGTTCGTTTTTTTCTATTGTCCATAAAAACTACTTTTGTATCAGCAATACAACTACACATGAAATTAATTGATACCACCGAAGAACGTCACCAAAAAACAGCACGGTATGCTAAAGCAATGGGACATCCTGTCAGGCTTCACGTGCTGGAGCTCCTGTCGACACAGAACTGCTGCTACAGTGGTGACCTTTCGGAGGAACTGCCCATTGCCAAATCTACCCTATCGCAGCACCTCAAGGAACTAAAAGATGCCGGATTAATACAAGGTGAAATTGAAGCTCCCAAAATCAGGTACTGCCTGAACAGAGAAAACTGGGCAGAAGCCCGTCAACTGTTTGGAAAATTGCTGGGTTGGTAATAGTGTTTTTGAACGCATTGAAATGCCAACTCCCGATAACCTTTTTTATTTCTCATAATTCTCATCAAGTGTAAAAAACATCTCGCTTATTCGATTTCTTTCCAAACATTTTCTACTTAATTTTCATTTGCGTATTGATTTATGTCGTATGTTTGCGTCATAAAACAACATGAGATGACTTATAAAAAATCAGCACTCTTTGAAGATGATTTACAGCGGATTGCAGAACTGGCTAAAGTAATGAGCCACCCGGCCCGGCTCGCAATTCTACGGTATCTGGCAAAATGCAATGCCTGCATTTCGGGCGATATAAGCAACGAAATCCCATTAAGCCGGACAACGGTATCACAACATTTACAGGAATTAAAAAAATCGGGGCTAATCCACGGTGAAATTGACGGCCTTAAAATCAACTATTGCCTTTGCGGCGATTGCCTTCTTGAAGCAAGGCGGTTGCTGGTGGATTTTTTCGATGAGTTGTCAACGAATGAGCCCCCCAAGTGTTCAACTTCTATAAATGAATAACGCATTAACAACCTAACCAATCACCATGAAAATAATCATTTTATGTACCGGAAACTCATGCAGGAGTCAGATGGCTCACGGGTTTCTGCAGTCGTTCGACCAAAATCTCACGGTTCGTTCGGCAGGAACGGCTGCAGCCGGAAAGCTCAACCCTAACGCTGTAGCCGTGATGAAAGAAATCGGCATCGACATCAGCCACCACACGTCCGATCAGGTAGATCAATACCTTGATCAGGATTGGGACTATGTGATTACCGTTTGCGGAGGTGCTAACGAGGTTTGTCCGGCTTTTCCCGGCAAGGTAAAACACCGCCTCCACATTGGCTTCGACGACCCTTCTGACGCTGTGGGCTCGCCCGAATTTGTAAGAAGTGAATACTTGCGCGTGCGTGATGAAATTAAATTGGCATTTTCCGAATTATACCGTAAAACCCTGAGGCAAAATTGAATAACCAGCTTTAACGGAAAAGCTAATACAAGAAACCTAAGAATGAGTAGTTTATAACGCAAAAATAACGACTATGCCTTCAAAAAAAAGACTCAAATTTCTTGATCGTTACCTCACCCTCTGGATTTTTCTGGCCATGTCCGTCGGGGTATTATCGGGGTATTTCTTTCCTCCCATCGCGGCTTTTTGGGACAGTTTAAAATCTTCGCCCGAGAGCACCACCAACATTCCTATTGCAATAGGACTGATACTGATGATGTATCCACCACTGGCGAAAGTTAAATACGAGGAACTGGGAGATGTTTTTAAAGATTACAAAGTCCTTTCCCTCTCGCTCATCCAAAACTGGATCATAGGCCCGGTGTTGATGTTTGTGCTGGCTATCGTATTTTTTAAACTGTTTCCTGGCGAAAACAATGCCAACCTGCCATACATGTATGGCATTATCATGATCGGATTGGCGCGCTGCATTGCCATGGTTATCGTATGGAACGACCTGGCCCACGGCGACACACAATACGCCGCCGGACTGGTGGCCTTTAATTCACTGTTTCAGGTGTTGTTTTTTTCATTCTATGCTTACCTTTTTATAGCCGTAATGCCAGGCTGGTTTGGCATTCCCACCAACGAGGCCGTAGCGCAGATCACCATTGGTCAAATTGCAGAAAGCGTGTTCATTTATCTGGGAGTTCCGTTTATTGCCGGATTTCTCACCAGGTTTATCCTCATCAGAGTGAAAAGCAAAGTCTGGTACCACACCAAATTCATTCCTAAAATAAGTCCGCTTACCCTGATCGCCTTACTTTTCACCATTATCGTGATGTTTTCGCTTAAGGGAGAATACATCATTAAAATTCCTTTTGATGTAGTGCTCATCGCGATGCCACTGCTGATCTACTTTTTGGTGATGTTCGTGGTATCGTTTGTGATGGCAAAAAAGGTCGGGGCAGATTATCCCAAATCGGTTACGTTGTCGTTTACTGCAGCCAGCAACAACTTTGAGCTGGCCATAGCTGTGGCCATTGCCATTTTCGGCATGAACTCGGGCGAAGCCTTTGCTGCTGTCATTGGCCCGCTGGTGGAAGTGCCGGTAATGATTGCCCTGGTGGGTCTGGCCTTTTGGATTGGAAAAAAATATTATGGTATGAAATAGCCTTGTTCCTACAGAACGAGGCATTTCCTTTGTCCTTCTTTTTCAATATCTTGCTCTCCATTTAATAGCAATCTAAAAATCAGGGCTAATTATTTCCGCAACTGACGTGGAATAAAGCCAAAGTTTGTATCTTTAAGGCATCGTTATTATCGAATAATTAAGCTCATATAGAATAAAGATATTAATTGGACTTGATCGCTTACTCATAACTACATTGCTATGAAAAAACCGTCATCTGAAAAAAACGAAGATCGACTTAAAACTCAGATTGCCACTTTGGAGAAAAAAGTTGCCTTTCTGGAAGAACAACTTATCCGCAAGAACTTTCCCGACTCAACACAGCCAACTGTAAATGAACAGGATAACTACCGATTTTTGGTAGAGAACCAAACCGATATGCTGGTAAAAGTAGATAGTGAGGGCCGGTTTTTATTTGTAAGCCCATCGTACTGTCGCACCTTTGGCAAATCGGAGGAGGAGCTGCTGGGACATAAGTTCACTCCATTGGTTCATGAAGATGATTTAGCCGAAACGATGCGCCAGATAAGCACTTTGGCAGATTTTCCGCACACTTGCCGCATCGAACAACGGGCACTTACAGCTGATGGCTGGCGTTGGCTCGAATGGATTGATACGGCTATTCTGGATGAATCAGGACGGGTAATTTCAATCATTGGCGTCGGGCGCGACATCAACGACAAAAAGCTTACCGAACAGGAGCTTAACCACAGCAAGGAACAATATCAAAGGCTGTTGATGACGGTTCCTGACCTGATAATACGTACCGACATCGAGGGAAACATCCTCTATACCAACGAGATGAACCTGAGTAATTTCGACATTTCCAATGCCGGGGAAATCATCGGAAAAAACATTTTTCAATTTTTTCCTGAAGAGGAAATGCAGAGAGTTGCCGAAAACACGCGGCTCATGTTCGAAAAGCCTCTTGGGATACAGGAATACAAGTTAACAAACAACACTGGTCTGGAACTCGACTGCGAAGTAAACGGAGATGTCATTACCGACACCGATGGAGCTCCTACCGGCATGGTATACGTGATTAGAAACATAACCGAACGGCGCAGAAACCAGGAACAACTGAAACAAACACAGCAGACTTACGAGGATATTTTTAACACCATCACCGAAGCCATTTACATACAAGATGCCAACGGCACTTTTATCGATGTGAATCAGGGCGCGGCCAACATTTACCGCGCATCACGCGAATGGCTTATCGGCCAAAACCCCCTCACAGTGGCTGCTCCGGGACTTAACGACCTTGACGAAACACAAAGATTGTCACTTGAAGTGATGCAAACAGGAAAGCCGGCACGTTTTGTTTTCTGGGCCATTCGCAAAGACGGAGAAGTATTTCCAAAAGAGGTGATCGTGAGCAAGGGCCGTTACTTTGGCCAGGATGTGCTTATCGCTACAGCACGCGATATCACCGACATGAAGAAAAACGAGCAACTGCTAGAAGATACCGTCACGAGCTATAAACACCTGTTTGAGTTTGCCGCCAGCGGCATACTTACCGGCACCCCGGAAGGAGTGATCAAGGATGCCAACGAAAGGTTTCTGGAAATGACTGGGCTGAATAAAGAGGATATATTGGGTACTCATATCACCGGATTGCCATTTACAGCAGAAAGTCTGGCGGTTTTCCCTTTTCAATTCGATCAGGTAAAAGAAGGCAAAACTGTGCTTTCGGAACGGCAAATGAAAACGACTAAAGGCGAAATCATCACAATTGAAATGCGCAGTAAAATGCTTCCTGATGGCAGCTATCAATCGATTATCACCAATATAACAGAGCGAAAAAAGGCAGAGGAAAAAATTCGCGAAAGCGAAGAAACGTACCGTAACCTGTTTCAAAATGCCCAGGTAGGACTATTCCGCACACGTATTTCGGATGGAAAGATTCTGGAAAGCAACGAACAACTGGCCAACATGTTTGGCTTTGAATCACGAGAAGAGCTTATTGAGCATTACATCACAAGCCACAACTATGTTGACAAAGGCGTGCGCGAACAGATGGTAGATCGTATAAGTAAAGACGGGTTTGTTCAAAACTTTGAAGCCCGCTTTTACCGCAAAGACAAAAGCATTTTTTGGGCCAACTACTCAGCACGCGTTTATCCCGACAAAGGCTGGATCGAAGGCGTGGCCGTAGATATTACAACCCGGAAATTAGCCGAAGAAAAACTCCGCGAGAGCGAGGCCAACCTCAAAGCCATTATCGAAAACTCACTCGAAAGCATCTGGTCGGTCGACAGGAATTACACCATTCAATATGTTAACGAGGTATTTATTGAAAGCTTCTATCAATTCGTCGGCGTTAAGCTAACCATCGGCTCAAATTTACTGGAAGTGTTGTCGCCCGAACTGCAAAATAAATGGAAAGCTTATTACGACAGAGCCTTGGGAAATGATCAGTTCAGCTTTATCGATCACATTGATCATGAAGGCAATCAAGTATCCATCGAAGTGGCCATGAAACCCATCCTGCTTAACGAAAAAGTGGTGGGGGTTTCGGTTTATGGCAAAGACATTACCAAACGCGTGAACTACGAAAATGCGTTAGCGTACGAGAGTAATCTGCGTAAAATGCTGCTAGAGTTGTCGTCCAATTTTATAAACATCCCGCTTGACACGGTGGAGCAGGAAGTGAAAAAATCGCTGGCGCGGATTGGCGAATTTGTGGAGGCCGACCGATCGTACACTTTTGATTACGACTGGGATAATCAGGTGTGTAACAACACCTACGAGTGGTGCTTCCCTGGCATTGAGCCTCAAATAGATCAACTACAGCAAGTTCCGCTAAACATGATGCCCGATTGGGTGGAAGCCCACCAAAATGGAGAGGCCATGTTTGTGGCCGATGTAGAGGCGTTGCCTAAAGGATTAGTGCGCGAAATACTGGAACCTCAGGGCATTAAAAGTGTGCTGGCCGTGCCCATGATGCATACCGGTAATTGTATCGGCTTTGTTGGATTCGACTCTGTTAGAACGCATCACCATTATACCGAGGCCGAACAGCATTTACTTAAACTGTATGCCGAATTGCTGGTAAACGTTAAGCTAAGAGCACGCGTGGAAGCACAACTGATTAAGGCCAAACTGGATGCAGAGGAAAGCGACCGACTGAAATCGGCTTTTCTGATGAACATGTCGCACGAAATTCGCACCCCCATGAATGGCATACTCGGATTCCTGAACATCATGGCGGAACAGAACATTACCGAAAACCAGAAAAATAAATACATCCGCATCGTTAACAAAAGCGGACACCGCCTGATGAATACCATCAACGACATCATCGAAATTTCGAGAATTGAAGCCGGTGAATTAAAGGTAGTGAACACCACCGTTGATTTAGACGATTTGTTAACCTACTTGTACGAGTTTTTCAAGCCACAGGCCGATGAAAAAGGGCTTAATTTCAGTCTTCATTCTACAATAGACAAGAGCCAAGCCCTGATATCGACCGATAGAGAAAAGTTGGAAAGCATCCTTACCAACCTCATCCGGAACGCGATAAAATTCACCACGAAAGGACAAATAGACTTTGGCGTTATGGCACGAAACGACAGGCTGGTGTTTTACGTTGAAGACACGGGACGTGGCATTCCCGAAAATCGACAACAAGCTATTTTTGATCGTTTTGTACAAGCCGACCTTTCGTTAAACCGTGGTCATGAAGGCTCTGGACTGGGGTTGTCGATAGTAAAGGCCTATGTAGAAGCCCTTAACGGCAATATCGCGTTGGAGTCTGCTCACGGAAAAGGAAGCCGGTTCGAGGTGTCACTTGCCTACCGTCACGCACCGGCAATCTCTTCGCCCATCGAAATAAACCAACCTGAAATAACCCAGCTTCCTTATCAAGTCACCATCCTGGTGGCCGAAGACGATGACAACAGTTTTCTGTTTCTCGAAACCATACTCGAATCGGTTGACGCTATAATTATCAGGACCGTCAGCGGGGAAGAGACCCTGCAAGCCGCCAGGCAAAACCCCGAAATCGACCTCATCTTGCTCGACATAAAGATGCGGGGCATGAACGGACTGGAGGCCGTGAAGCTAATCAGAGAATTTAACCGCGACGTACCTGTGATAGCCCAAACGGCCTACGCCCTGGCAGGCGACCGCGAAACAGCCCTCGCTGCCGGATGCACCGATTATGTGGCCAAGCCCATAAAACCAAAAAAGCTGCTTGAGATGGTTGCTACTTACGCTGCAAAAAAGGAGTGATTGTGGGAAACTGCTAACATTGGACTAATGTCACGCTTCTGTCTAATGCCATCGAAATCTGAAAGAAAATCAGGCTTATCAACACGCTGAGTTGAAAAAACTACTATTGCCGTCGGGGGAAAAAATTTAGGTATTATTCGGGCAACCTGTATGTCTCGTGATTCGTGCCATTTTTTTGATCTCATGCAGAATTGAAGAGTTCAAAAACCCGAATCATGGTAATGTACTGTTAATGAATCAGTTTGTTTTAGTTTTCACAGATAACTACTGTTATGCGTTTGCTGTTTAAGCTTCGGAAACGTCATGATTGTACAGCAAAAAGTTGTTTCGTTATCGATTCTGATCCTATTTGACAGTGCGCCTACCACCTTCAAACTTTTTAGCACTCTATTTATGTACGCTAAAAATATTGTAACTTTGTAAAAAATGCGACAATGAGTACACTAGAATTAAAGAATATCCTGATTAAAAAAATTAGTGAGATCAACGACAACTCATTCCTAGAAGCAATTATGACAATTATTGACTCGAAACTTGATAGTAAAATCTATCATTTGACTACTCAGCAAAAAGATGCAATTATTGAAAGCAAAAGACAAGTTGCTGATGGGGAAGTGTTTTCAAATGATCAAATTAATCAAGAATTTCAGGAATGGCTAAAAGAAGCATAGAGTGATCAAACAATGCTAAAATAGAATTATTTCAGATTCTTGACTTTTACTATAAAAGAAATGGGAATAGAAATTATTCGATTAAGGTCAACCGAAATGTTCAAGCTACCGTAAAGCAATTAATACGATTTCCCAGACTTGGCACGAAGACTAATGAAGAAAACATCAGAGTCATCTTTGAAGGGGATTTTTCTATCTTTTATGAGCACACTCAAAAGCAAATAACTATACACTCTGTTTGGGACAATCAAAGAGACCCTGAGCAAAGCAGATTCAATAAATAATCGTGGCAACTAAATGGGCGGCGAAAGGGCTAACTGTATTTATTATTTTTTGTACTTTAATCGCGAATAAGTTAATCTGTTATTTTGTTGATTAGATACCACTAAAGTAAGTGATTATACTTAGCTATCAACCACTGTGAATATTATTCAAAGATAGTGTTTTGATTAATTTCGTTAATAAAAGGCTGCGGATTTTAGATCATTTAAAAAACTTAACAAAAAAGTAACCGGTGACGAAAAAAGTGTTAACTATTCAGTATTATTTTAGCCGTTTTTAATTTTTCATGCAAATGAGCCACTATAAATATTTAACAATACTGTTTTTAACCTTTTTGATAGTCTTAACAAGTTGTCAAAAAGATAAAATTGACGAACCTGACAGGTTAGAGCAATTTGGCATTCTTGGAAAATGGAGAATGCAAAGCAGAACAATATGTGGGGTTACTGACATGATCGTTCTTTACGATACCATCGGGTTTTCCACAGGTGTTAAAAATGATGATCTATATGGAGAATTTATAAGTGTTAGTCCGGGGGATAAAACAGATGGCCAATTTGAAATAAACCCTGAGAATAGCACAATCCATTTTATCTATGACAACAAGCAAAGTTCATATGAATTTCAAATTTCAGGCAACACAATGACCTTTATATCTTATGAGGATGATTGCGAGGTTATCACGGATTGGCAGAAGGAAGAATAAAAAAGACTTTATCAGCAATCTGACATCCCAGCCAGCAATTCTTACGGAAGCTGCTCCTTATAATGCATTGCGAACTACTCCACCCACGTCGCGCCCAATAATAAATTTGTACTTTTGACTTTTTTCAAAAGCGTTCGCGCGCGCCTATCACTGAAACCTGGCAAAAAAACAGATATACCATGCAGATCACAAAATGATTTTGTACTTTTGAAGAAATTTATATCATCATGAGAACTATTCAATTAAACATTCCCGATTGTCTCGATATGAAGGATTATGATTTTTCGATGATAGTAGCTGTAAAACTATACGAAGAAGCTAAACTTTCCTCCGGACAAGCTGCCCAGATTGTTGGTTTATCAAAAAGAGCTTTTATCGAAATGCTAGGTAAATATGGTGTTTCAATATTTAGCACTTCTGTTTCTGACTTACAGGCTGACATAACAAATGCCTAAAGTTGTTATATCAGATACCAGCATTTTAATAATTTTTCAAAAGATTGACGAGTTAAATCTTTTGAAAAAGGTGTATGGAGAATTAATTACCACACCTGAGATTGTGCAAGAATTTGGTGAAAGTTTTCCTGATTGGATCAAGATTCATCCGGTGAAAGACAAAAAATATCAGAATTTCCTTGAAACACAAGTTGATATTGGAGAGGCTAGCGCAATTGCATTAGCAACAGAGCATGAAGACGTTTTGCTCTTGCTTGATGACTTAAAAGCCAGAAAGTTAGCGCTCAAACTAAAACTTAAAGTTACAGGATCACTTGGGATTATTCATAGGGCCAAGCAATTGTCTTATATACACAAAGTAAAACCTTTGATTGAAAAGCTAATAGCAACTGACTTTAGAGTTGCTGAGAATATTATTGAAGAGCTATTGAAATTAAACAACGAATAGCTTGCAAGAACCTAATGGTGCAAGCTGCCTCAGTATTAAAAACTGACCTACAGCGACTCAAACATCACCCCGACCAGGAGATGACCATCATGATTACAGTTTGACTTCATTCACGGCTATTGTTTGACTAGAACCAGTTTGCCCAAAAGTTTAATTTTGTAAAGTGTAAACGAAAAGGAAAAAATGAAAGCAACACCACGAATACGCCAGGATTTTGAATGGCCTTCCTGCATTGAAAGTTGGGGATGGAAATACCACCATATTGGAATTCCGACGGATAAAGAAATGCCAGAAGAGAAATACTTGCCCCAATTCAAATTTTACGTCTCCGGATTTAGTACCAGCCCTTTTGGAATTGAATGGATGAGATTTGAAGAAGACAGCCCGGTTGATAAATTGATTCAGACCATTCCCCATATTGCATTTGTGGTGGACGACTTGGATTTCGAGTTAAAATCCCACGACTTTAACATAATCGCCGAGCCAAACCCACCTTCAGAAGGAGTAAGAGTTGCAATGATAGAACATGATGGAGCACCAATTGAATTGATTGAATTTGAGAAAAATAACAGTCAATAAAAAATGAGAATCTATCATTTTATAAAACTGAGCCTGCTTATTGTTCTTATACTAACAATATGGGCATTCTTTATACCAAGAAGCTATGATGTGCAAGCGTTTGAAGAGAGAGCAGGGACGGAATACTGGCTACTAAATACAGGCTCAAAAATTGGTCTAACAATAATAAAAAGCAAGGCTGAAGACCATAAGTCTCCCATCATCTATCTTCACGGTGGGCCTGGAGGAATGATACATGATGAAATAATCCAGGTTTTGAAGCCACTGGCAGATACAGGACATGATTTATACTTCTACGATCAGGTTGGAAGTGGTCATTCATCCAGGTTAGAAGATATTCAAGAGTATTCGGTTGACCGACACCGGACTGATTTACAAGAAATCATTGAAAAAATCAACTCAGAAAAAGTTATCATTATTGCTCACTCGTGGGGATGCCTGTTGGCCATTAATTACATACAGGAAAATCCGGATCAAGTCGAAAAAATAATACTTACCGGACCGGGACCGATTCTGCCCATCAATAAAAATATGGCCAACGAAATCGCACCCGACAGCCTGAATTTAATAGCTCCTGAATTTTCAAATAGTGAAGGAAACAGAAAAGCAAATAACTTACGCAGTAGATTAGTTTCAAAATGGGCCTACATTTTTAATAGGAAATTAGCGTCCGACAAGGAAATGGATGATTTCTTTACACACCTGAATGAAGAATTAAGTAAATCAACTTTTTGCAAAGCAAACCAGACGAAGAAATTCAAAGGCGGAGGTGGATATTATTCCCACATTATGACCGTTAAAAGTTTTGATGCGGTGCAGGACAAAAGAAACAGCTTAAAAAACATGACTATACCCGTATTAATCCTCAGAGGGCAATGTGATAACCAGAAATGGGGTTTTGCAAAAGAATACCTGGATCTTCTACCAAACTCACAAATTGTAATTATTGAAAACGTGGGACATGATGTCGTGAAAGGTAACCGGGATGAGTATTTTGATTTAGTAAGTGGCTTTATAAAATAAGCCGACGGATTGAAATGCTAATTTTGAGGTGCCATTTTGGTTTTTAAACTTAGCAGGAAAGTATCAATTATTAATAGAAATTTCCATTTTTCATCTACCTCATTGTCGGTTTTCTTGAGTATTTAAACCCTTTTTATTAAGGAGCAGATACCATCAATGGATAAGCTTACAACAGGTTTAATAAATAAAATATCTCCACTTTTAACAATTCCTTCAAACAATGCTTATATTTACAGCCTGTATCTGTGTTGATCCTGCAAATGCCATAACAAACCAAAAATAAAACTATGAAAAAGATTATTCTGATATTTTTATTCGCATCCTTGTATTTCCTCGGGTTCGGCCAGAAGAAATCAAACCTTGACCTAAGGTTTCCGGAAAACGACATAAACAGCTCACCGTCTGCCCAAACAGGCACTTCGCGCGACCTGAACACAGAGTATGAGACATTGGAAAACGATAAAACCGGATTTTCGTTGCTTTCCGATGGCTATTTCACTCTGGGTACCACCAATGGCTTATCGCAAAACAGCCTTGATGACAATTGTCAGATTACTTTCGGGCACCCATATGCTTTGACCTCATACCCCTTTTTTAGTGTGGATGGCCTTGTACAACATCCGGAACTTTATTTCTACAGTTCGCCAAGACAACTAATAAATGAGGGAGATACGCTCCTGGGGTTAGTGGCCACCGACCTCGAGAAAATTGACTTTTCATTTAACATGATTATGCGAAACGATGGCAACACCATTCGTTTGGTGTTGAATATCAGGAACATCGACAACACCCCCCATCAAATTGGTTTGGGTTTGTTGTTCGACCCGGCTATCGGCCTTTGGGGCGATGGATATGCATCTATAAGCGGGCAAATAATTCAAGCAGATACCACCTTGCAGACCAGCATCCCCACTTTTTTTGATATTTGGGAAAGGTCTGATACGCCAAAAGGGATAGGCCTCCAGTTTGAGTATGTGGAAAATTTACCCGGAAAACTAATGTTTGGTAATTGGTTCGATCTGCACAATAACCTCCTCCATCCTTCAGCTTTGCTTTACGATCTCGGCATTAAAATGGAATGGCCTGAAACAATGGTAAATCCGGATGAAGAGATAAGTTTTGTCATCGACCTCAAACTTGAATCACCCGACTTTCCTGAAGGGGTATTTATGAGATCTGATTTACCTCACTTTTTATCCATCGAAAACAACCTCTTGTTTCCAAGAGAGGTTACATCGATGGTGAAACTCACCAACAACAGCAATACCCTTGTGCAGAATGCTAATCTGGAAATAGTCGGTAATGGGTATTTTATAAACTGGAGTTCACCCGCTACCGTCAACATTCCTGCGAACAGTACAACATACAGTCAGGCCATTTTAAAAATACCGGATAATTATGAGGACAAAATCGTTGAGCTGGAACTTAACCTCATGAATGATTCCGAAATAACAGACCGGATAAAAAGAAATGTATTTGTTCCGTCTGCACCTTTTTCGGATTCAGGACTTGTTGTTACGATAGACACCCTTATCCTCTCAGGGTTTCCAACCATCGACATATTGTTCGAGTCGCAAATAGAAGAAACAGGTCAGTATTTAATGAACCTGAGTAAAGAAAATATTTTCTTTTATGAGGATGAGGTAAGGGTTGAGGATTTCACCCTGCAAAAAGACACCACAGGCGGATCAAATCAGGCAGATATAATTTTCGTACTGGATGTCACGGGAAGCATGACGGAGGAGATAAACGGGGTTAAAGACAACATAATTGAATTTACCGACAGTCTGAGCTTCCAGGGCATTGATTTCAGATTGGGGATGGTTACCTTTCTGGATGAGATTGAAAACATTTACGACTTCACGTCTGACGCTCAACTCTTTGAACAATATGTTAATCAACAATATGCACACGGCGGAGGTGATTTACCTGAAAATTCTCTTGAAGCGCTAATGGCAGCTACTCAATTCGAGTTCAGACCCACCGCAAACAGGGTATTTATTTGGATTACCGATGCCTCATACCATATCAATAACAGTTACACACAGCTTACCCCCCAGATGGTGGTCAACCAAATGTTAACACATGCTGTAATGCCTCATTGTATCGGGAACACGCAATATCAACTTGACTTTTATGATCCGATATTGTTTCCTACCGGAGGCGACTTCTTTGACATTTATGGTAACTTTCGCGATATCTTATTAGAGATAAGCAGATTAAACTATACCGGAACATATCGGCTTTCTTATCAGTCAGATGCAAACCCGGGAGAAATATATGATGACATAGTGGAAGTTCACTACGCTGGTTTAGGGGGCATGGACACCATTACTTTTATGGCTCCATCAAAAGCGCTTGGCACAAACAACCTACCTATAGCGAAAAATTTTCCTAATCCTTTTCACTCTTCTTCGTGTATTGAAATTGATAACCCCCAAGAGCTGGAAGCAAAGCTTGAAATCTTTAATGTACAGGGACAACGTGTCTCTGTCAAACATTTTGAAAGTGGAAATAAAGTGCTGATCTACAATTGGGATGCTAAAGACGATCTGGGCAATTCTGTAAACAATGGCCTTTATTTCATACATTGCAAATTATATGATCAAAAGGGCAAAACTGAAAATTTACCTGTGATGAAGCTTGTATATTTGAAATAACAATAACCGTAAAGTAAGATGAAAACAAAAATAAATACCTTTGGCAGATACCTTTTAATCATTGTATTCATTAGTCTATGGAAGTTTGCCCTTTCAGATGGCTTGTTATTGCCTAAAGATGAAAATTACCCGGCCGATTTACTCCGAAATAAAGTCACTGAAGTAAACGTAAGAATCGACGGGCTTGTAGCTCAGACGGTTGTATATCAAGAATTTATTAACGAATGGAATCAGACTGTTGATGCTGTGTATAATTTTCCACTTCCAGCTGATGCACGCTCAACTCAATTGCTTTACACCCGAAACGACACAACTTTCCGTGCTATTCTGAGGGTCGAGCCACAAGACCCCAATCCCGGAACCGGGCAAGGAGGAGTCGCAGCACTGGTGAATGCATATATTGGCCCAAACGGCCTGAAGTTGACACTGGAAGATATTGCGCCTGGAACCATACAAACAGTAGAATTATCCTACATCAGTCTTTTAAATTACCACCAGGGCGAATGCACCTACACCTATCCTCTGGCCACACAAGATTTTATCACCTACCCTATCGATCATTTGGAGTTCAATTTTGAGGTGGAAGCCAATCGGGAAATACTTTACTACGATATCCCAACACATCCCGATTTTCAGGTGCTTGAATATGACACAACCTATCTAAAACTGAGAATGCGAAAACCAATGGCCTACCTGGCCACCGATCTGGTGTTCGATTTTTACGTGGAAAACCAATTTCGCGGCATCGATTTCTACTCCGTTAACAGCGACACCATGGACGGGCATTTTTCCTTGTTCATGAGACCGGAAAACTATGCGCCTCCAACTGAGGTTCTGAGGAATAACATGGTGTTTCTGTTAGGAAATTCCACCAGCATGACAGGGTATAAACTGGAACAAAGTATTGAAGCCATTTCAAATGCATTGGATCAACTTAGACCTACTGACAATTTTAATATTATCCTCTTCAATTATGTGGTAGAACAATGGGAAAGCAATTTAGTCCCTGCATCAGCAACGCAAATCAGTAATGCAAAGCTCTTCTTGCAAAACGTTACCGCAACGGGAGGAAGCCGGCTTGATCTGGGCATTGAATCAGCGCTACAACAGTTCGAGAACGCAAACCACAGCAACGCAATTCTTGCCTTTACGGATGGGAAATCCCCTATCGACCCCATTGAAATAGCCCAAAACAATTTATACGAAACAGGGATATTTCCTATTGGCATTGGGAATAACATCGACCGTTACAGGTTAGAAATGACAGCTTCACATAATTATGGTTTTGCAACCTACTTTGATGAAGATGAAAATCTTAGAGAAGGCATACTGCGCGTTTTTGAAAAAATTAATCAACCTGTATTAAAGAATGTTGATTTAAATTTCAACAAACCAGACATTTACAATATTTCACCACAAAAATATCCGGCAATTTATATCGGTTCGTTTTTTATGGTTACAGGCAGATATCAGGATTCAGAAGCCACAATATTAAACTTAATCGGCGAAGGTTATGGTGGTTATACCCAGTATAATTTCCCCATAGAGTTTACTGACAGTACGAACATCAACAAGTTTTCGGAGAAACTGTGGGCCAAAGAAATGATTGATGCCATCGAACAGGAAATTTCCATTTATGGTGAGACCAGTCAACTAAAAGACTCAGTAATTTCCCTGAGTTTACGCTATGAAATGCGTTGCATATATACCGCCTATTTTGCGGACTACGAAACCATTGTTGTGTCAACAGATCCGCTGTCTGATTCACCTTCCGGTATGCAAAAATCATCTGTTTACAGCAACTACCCCAATCCGTTTCACTACACCACAACGCTGCGATTTTACATCAATGATAGAGATATTGGAAAGGTGAAATTCTTAAAAATCTATGACCTAAACGGATTCCTCATCGCACTTATTGACGTGAGTGATTTTACGGAAGGGTGGCATGAGGTAAATTATCAAGGAATTGATATTTCCGGAAAAGAAATACCAGCCGGAATTTATCTGGTACAACTACAAATCGAAAACCGAATAGCCAACACCATCCGTATCAACAAAGTAAGGTAATAAAACGCACAGATCATCATCAAATTTTGAAACGCGGGATTTCTGAGGAAAGTGTAAAAAAAGTATCAGAAGTCAGGAAAACATAAGCAACTAAACGATTTATTTGCAGTACCATAAAAAAACCACCAATAAGTTTTGGCTTATGGTGGTTTTTGATCTTGCGGAGAGTAAGGGATTCGAACCCTTGGTCCACTTGCGCGGACAACGGTTTTCGAGACCGCCCCATTCGACCGCTCTGGCAACTCTCCGTCGGCAAAATTAATATTTTCTGCAAATCCCTGACCAGCCGACAGAGCGAATTAAGACTTTTTTTCTAAAGTGGTATATAGGAAGAATCAGAGGATATGACGAGTGCCTTATACATCCTTAGCATGAGTACTTTAACCTATCTTCCTTCCTTTTTCCATGCATCCCACACCTTAGCCAGTCCACCCAAAGAGGTTTCCCGGTACAAACTGGGTAGATCTTTGCCGGTTTGGTTCATGGCTTCAACCACCTGATCGAACATCACAAAATGGCGACCATCCGAATTGCTGGCATACAAGGAAGCGTCTACAGCTTGCTGAGCGCCAAAGGCATTGCGCTCGATACAGGGAATTTGCACCAACCCCCCAATAGGATCGCAGGTCAGCCCTAAATGATGTTCAAGGCTTGCCGAGGCCGCATACTCTATTTGATGAGGTGAAGCCCCCGACAACTGTGCTGCCGCGGCTGCCGCCATGCTGCTGGCTGTCCCAACCTCACCCTGACATCCAACCTCCGCACCTGAAATGGAGGCATTTGTTTTAACTAAATTTCCTATGAGTCCGGCGGTAGCGATGGCTCTCAAAATGAAGTTCTCGCTGACATTGTAGTTTTTGTGAAACAAATACAAAACTCCGGGGAGTATGCCGCACGATCCACAGGTGGGAGCTGTTACCACGATACCGCCTCCTGAGTTTTCCTCTGAAACGGCCAAGGCATAGGCAAACAAAAAACTGTTGTCGCGGATAAAATTGTTCTGCATGCGGGCTTTAAAATGGTACGATGCAGCCTTCCGTTGCACTTTAAGCCCTCCCGGAAGCACGCCTTCGGTGTCGAGCCCGCGTTTTATGGCCTTCTTCATCGTTGCCCAAACTTCAGCCAGATATTCCATCAAATCAGGATCTTCGTGCCGCAACACATATTCCCACAAGGTTCCTCCCTCCTTTCCTATGTGATCAAGTATTCCGGCCATTGTGGTGTGGGGATAAACCGGATTGGCCACTACAGGGCTATCTTTTTCACGAATCTCACCTCCGCCCACGCTATAAATTTCCCACTGATCTGTTTTAGCGCCATTCTCGTCGAATGCCTCAAATAGCATTCCGTTTGGATGAAAAGGCAGGGCTTCGAGTGGATGCCACACGATTTCAGCCCGCTGCTTCATGGCTTCCATAATGGCTATGTCGGTGAGATGCCCACGACCTGTCAACGCTAAACTTCCGTACAGGTGCACCCTGAACTTGTGCGCTGAACTGTTTTTGTCGTAGAACATAGCGGCTGCCCTGCTCGGTCCCATGGTATGACTGCTGCTTGGCCCGTGTCCAATTTTAAAAATACTCTTTATCGATTCCATTTTCTTTCTTCCTTGGTGGTTTAATATCCTAAAAATTCATCAAATAGCACCTGAACATACGATTGCCCCTGTAACACAAGTGTATCACGTACTGAAATATCCCCTCCCGACTGGTATAGCTTGTTGTGCTGAAGATTTACCACCACATGGCCTTCAGGGGTCTTCCAGCCAAACCCATCGTTGAGGTCAAAGTAGGCAAACTCAGGACTGTAGGGATTAAACATATTTTTACTCCAGAAAAAGGCATCGGTAGGCTGCCCCAGTTGCTTTAATAGCGTGGCGGTAATATCTACATTGCTGAAAATTCTATCATCCTGACTTCCTTTCACGCTGTCGCGAAGTGCACCGCCAAGCATTAAAAAAGGTATCTTATGGTATTCAAAACTCTGCAAAGGATAGTTGTGGTAAGAGTTGTGTGAATGATCGGCAACGACGATAAACAGGGTATGGTCAAACCACGGTTCTTGTTTTACCAAATCGAAAAAAACACCCACCGCCGAATCAGTATAATGTGCCGAATTAACAAAATCTCTCTCCAAATCCACAAAATCAATTTTCCTTTCACCGGGCTGATCGTAAGGAGAGTGCGAACTAAGAGTAAAAACAGTGGAGAAGAACGGTTGCGGAAGGTGGCTTAACTCACGTGCATAATAAGTCAGTAAATCAACATCATGAATGCCCAACTTTCCTCTGGGGATATCTAAAACAATGTCTTTACCTTCTACCACAAGGTCGAAATCGTTGGCCACCAGATAGCTTTTGATGTTTCCATAATTAAGCTGGCCTCCAAAATAAAAGGACGTATGGTAACCAATTGGTTTCAGGTATGAAATCAAACTCGGTACAGCAGCATATTTGTCAGGATAATTGGTGAGCGTAACCACAGGCAATGCGGGCAGTCCGCCATAAATCCCTGCCATGGCTTGTTGCGACCGGTTGCCGGTAGCGTAAAAAGAAGTAAACAGGAGTCCTTCCTTTTCCAAATCATGAATACGCGGTGTAATCCCCGGAAGTCCGCCCAAAGACTCCAGTAAATCGCCCGAAAAACTTTCCAAAAGGAGTATCACTATATTAGGCCGCTGATGGTTGAGCACAGAAATGGTGGTGTCCTTTTTTAAGTGATGTAGTTGTTGTACTATGAATCCGGCTTTTTCCTCCGGCAAGGTTTTAAACACGTTGCGGCTATTCATTTCCCTGTATTCCAGAATACTGAAAACCAAGTTGTAACTATTGTTTATTGCGGCCAGATTCAAGATGTTGTGGTTAGAGAAATAGGCCACACTCGAAGTAATCGGGATGGCCTGAAATCCTCCACGAATGCCGGTGAACAACAACACAGGAATGGCCACGAAATAGAGCACAAAACCCGGCCATCGCATACGGCTATCATTTGAAACGGCTCTGCCGACAAACTTTCGGTAAATCCGGAAAATAAATAAAAAACCAAAGACGACAAGAGAAGTAAGCAAGATAAACCCGGTTGTTGAATAGGAATTAAAAACCTCATCGGGGTGCTCCAGATAAGCCAGGGCTTTGTACGACAACTTGGTCTTCCATTCGCCATATATGGCCAGCTCACCGGTGGTTATGAGTAAATTGACAAGGATTATAAGGGCAGCATAAACGTTGTTGGCGAGGTTTAACCACCGCGAAGGGTAATACATCTGAATGGCTTGAAGAAAAAAGGGCCATACCAACAGGTACGAAGCGGTGGAAACATCGAGCCATAATGCATGATAAAAAGTTAACATGACCTCGGACAGCGGAATTTCGGAGGACTGAAGGTGGTTGTAATAAAAGGCTAAAAACAAGCCCCTTTGCAGGAAAAAAAACAACATCCAAAACACAAACTGCCTGAATATAAATAGAATGGAATTTTTCATAAGTCGAACTAAACAGTTTTAACCCGGTTTTGAACTACTACCGACAGCATCTGCTTATCAAAACCGCGTTAGCGACAAAAATAATCAATCCTTGTTTGCTACCGCTATTCCCTTCAAAAACTAACAATAGATTATCTTTGCAAAAAGAAACCAAGGATGAGTATTTCAGAAAACCTCAGGTACTACAAAGATCAACTGCCCGTAGAGGTCAGGCTAATTGCTGTTTCGAAAACCAAACCGGTGGCTACAATCATGGAAGCCTACCATGCCGGACAGCGTGTTTTTGGAGAGAATAAGGCACAGGATATGGCAGATAAATATGGTCAGCTGCCATCAGATATTCAATGGCATTTTATCGGACATCTCCAAACCAATAAGGTAAAACTAATCGCTCCCTTCGTAAAACTGATTCATGCTGTCGACAGCCTCCGGCTCCTTAAAGAGATTAACAAACAAGCACATATCAACAACCGCGTGATCGACTGTCTGCTTCAATTTCATATTGCAGAAGAAGACACAAAATTTGGTCTCAACATGGAAGAAGCAACCGACATTCTCTCCGATAAGGAGTTCAAAAATCTCACCAACGTGAGCATTACAGGCGTAATGGGCATGGCTACGCTAACAGAAGATGAGCACCAGATTTCACGCGAATTTGAACAATTACATCAAATTTTTGCACAATTGAAAAACACCTTTTTCATGGAACAACCCTCCTTTTGTGAGCTGTCGATGGGCATGTCGGACGATTACAAAATTGCCCTCGAAAAGGGCAGCACGATGATCAGGATAGGAACAGGTATTTTTGGCGCAAGAAATTATAGTTAACAGTTATGGAGTTTTTTTTATTTATTGTCGGTTTTATCATCCTGATTGGTGGCGCAAAATTCCTTGTGGATGGAGCAAGTGCTGCGGGTGTAAAGCTGGGACTATCGCAATTGATCATCGGCCTGACCGTTGTGGCCATAGGCACTTCCCTGCCTGAGTTAATAATCAACGTGTTTGCCAGTGTGGCCGGTAACACTGAGCTCGCCATAAGTAATGTGGTGGGGAGCAACCTGATGAACACCATGCTCATAGCCGGAATCGCCGCCATGATATACCCGATAAAGGCCGGCAGAAGTATTTACAGAAGAGATGTATGGATTAATCTTCTGGCCATCTTGATTTTGATAATGCTGGCCAACGACCACTGGTTCGTTAACGCTCCAAATGTCCTGCAAAGGTTTGATGGGGGAATCCTGCTGGTTTTCGTGGCTTATGTACTTTACTTGATATTCTCCAAATCATCACCCGAAGAAATTGAACAAGAAGTTGATACAGCAAACAAGCAATTGTCGTGGCCAAAATTGATCTTGTTTATTCTGGGAGGAGTTGCAGGGCTGTATTTTGGCGGGCGCTGGATAGTTGGAAGCGCTACCATTATTGGCTCGCGCCTGGGTATATCCGACTCAATGCTGGGCATGACGGTTGTGGCTATCGCCACCTCGCTTCCCGAGCTGGTTACAAGTATCGTAGCTGCCCTTAAAAAGAACACGGATATTGCCCTTGGAAATGTGCTGGGTAGTAATATCTTCAATATTTTCATGGTGTTGGGAGTAAGCGCCCTCATCCATCCCATTCCATACGAGTCATCGTATAACACTGAACTGTTTATCCTATTGCTCTCCGGTTTGTTTATTACCCTGCTTATCTATACCGGGAAAACCTCGAAAACCATTTCCCGCATCGAAGGAGGATTTCTCGTTTTAGGGTATTTGGCCTTCTTAACCTGGACTATTGCCGGAGCACTTTAAAACAATATTGAATTTGCCATCAGTTCGCGGTTGAGGCTACGAAAACGTTTTAATTAGGCAAAAATTACCGAATTCTTCTGTTTGCTAAGGAGCTAATAAATAACAATGTTATTTTTTTAACAAATACTTGCAAAAAACAATGATCAGACTTACATTTGCCTTGTTATTTATTTAACAAATAAAATTAATGGAAGAGAAGGATTCATTTAATCATTTGCCCCACAAAACCATTGCCAGACTAAGCCAGTACCGTCGTGCTTTGTTGCTTTGCTTGAGCAGGGGGAAAAGTCATATTTTTTCACATGAAATAGCTACTATCCAGCATATTACACCTGTTCAGGTTAGGCGCGATTTGATGTTAATCGGGTATTCCGGAACCTTACGAAAAGGGTATAATATTCGGGAACTTATCGACCTGATCGGAAACATCATCGACAGCGATGAGGGGATCAAGGTAGCCATCGTAGGCATGGGAAATTTGGGCAGGGCACTCATCAATTACTTTAGCGGGAAGCGCCATAAGCTTGAGATTGTTGCTGGGTTCGATACCAACCCGGATAAAATTGGTAATACCATGAATGGTGTACCATGTTATCCGGCAGAAAGAATGAAGGAAATCATTGAAAGAGAGAAGATCGAAATTGGAATTATCACAGTTCCCGCGCAAAATGCCAGTCAAACGGCCAACGAATTGGTAGCTGCCGGCATCAAAGGTCTCCTCAATTACACCCCAAAACCCATTGATGTTCCTGACTATGTGTACCTTGAAGAGTACGACATGATTACCACACTCGAAAAAGTAGCATTCTACGTTAAAATGCGACAAAGCGAAGAAGAAAGCAACAAGAAATAAAAGGTGTTGCAAATCAAAACCACAAGAGGAATAAACCACATTAAACCATTCGTCATTGCGTATAGCTTATAGGTGAAGTATTTTGATGAAACCAGAGGGTCTGAGGTAAAATTCATTTAACAAAACCTGGTTCGTAGCGAAATAGTGTTCCAAAAAAAAACAAAGAGGCTGCCCTTGAGAGACAGCCTCTTTTAATATCCTTTGTTTTACTAAACCATTGTTACACGAGTTCCCCCGTTATCAATGCCAAGCATAGAGGTTTCCGTAATAATAGCATCTTTTCCACTGCGCTCAACAAATTGTATGGCCGCTTTAATTTTTGGGCCCATACTGCCTTCGCCAAACTGTCCTTCAGCAAGATAGCGCTTGGCATCAGCAATATTTATCCTGTCGAGAGAGGTCTGTTGTGGTGTATTAAAATTCAAACAAACCTTAGGCACATCCGTCAATATGAAAAACTTGTCGGCACGTATTTGTGAAGCCAGCAACGAAGAGGCCAAGTCTTTATCGATCACGGCATCAATGCCTTCGAGCATGTTTTCTTCTTTATAATAACAAGGTATACCACCTCCGCCAACGGCAATAACTATATGACCGCTGCGTGCGATCTGCTCGATGGTTTTCCGGTTAAAGATCACCAGCGGTTTGGGAGAAGCTACCACTTTACGCCATCCGCGACCTGCCGCATCTTCTTTGTACACAGCATTTGATTCTGCCTTTAATTTTTCCACTTCCTCTTTATTGTAGTATGGCCCAATAGGTTTGGTAGGATTTTGAAAAGCGGGGTCATCTTTATTCACCAACACCTGCGTAATGATGGAGATGATATCAGACTCCAGGTCCTCTTTCATCAACACATTGCGGAGTTGCTGCTCCAGGATATAACCTATAAACCCCTGAGAATAAGCCACGCTGATATCCAGCGGCATATCCGGAACACCATACAGTTTATTTCCGGCCGTGTTGGCCAACAATATATTCCCCACTTGCGGTCCATTGCCGTGGGTAAGTACGATGTCATAATCGCGTTTGATAAGCTTTACCAGATTTTTGCTTGCATCACTTGCATTCTGCTCCTGTTCAGAAATAGTTCCCTTTTGACCTGCCCGTAACAAGGCATTCCCACCAAAAGCAACGACTGCTAACTTCCTCATATTCATTATTATTTAGTAAAAACAGAATGCAAAAATAAAGCTTTTTACAACACAGGAATATTCTAGTGTGATTTTTTTAACAATAAACTAATTTCTTTTGAATCGAAAAAAGAAATAATTTAGCTTTATGATAAAGCGCTTAATCGGATTTGGGGTAATCCCAATAGCAAGTCTTTACCTTGCCTTTTTTGCCGACCTCGCACCGGGAAGGCCGGAAATTGCCTACACATTAGCCATAGCTGTGTTAATGGCCGGTTGGTGGATTACAGAAATTATTCCGTTGGCCATAACGGCCTTGTTGCCTGTGGTGTTGTTTCCAGTATTTGGCGTGATGGACGGAAAAGCTGTTTCCTCAGCCTATTTCAATCATGTAATTTTCCTTTTTATTGGCGGTTTCATTATGGCTTTGGCCATGCAAAAATGGGAGTTACACCGAAGAATTGCCTTAAAAATCATGATGATGACAGGATCGAGTCCGAAACAAGTGCTATTGGGTTTTATGCTGTCGACGGCCTTTTTGTCGATGTGGATTTCAAACACAGCCACCGCCATGATGATGGTTCCAATTGTTATGTCGGTGACAAAAAAACTCGCCGATTTTCTGGACACTGCCACCCTTAAACGCTATAGTGTCGGGCTGTTGCTTGCAGTAGCTTACAGTGCCTCGGTAGGTGGAATTGCCACATTGGTAGGCACACCACCCAACCTGAGTTTTGCCCGTATACTCCAGATTATGTTCCCCACAGCTCCTGAAATCAGTTTCGGTAGTTGGTTCTTGTTTGCACTGCCTGTTAGCCTGATCATGCTGGGCTTCATCTGGCTATTGTTGACGAGTATCTACCAGCCAAAGGGTTTTGACGCGATGAAAGCCAACGAGGCCATCAGGTCAGAATACAAGAGGTTAGGCAAAAAAACACAGGAAGAAAAGATCATCCTTGTTTTGTTTACATCATTGGCCTTGCTGTGGTTGACACGTGCCAACCTGGGATTTGGTTCGTTTACAATTCCCGGGTGGAGCAACCTTCTCCCCTATCCCGATTACCTGAACGATGGCACTGTAGCCATTGCTATCGCCGTTTTGTTATTCCTTATTCCATCTTCAGAAAGCAAAGGAAAACGACTCATGGATTGGGAAACCGCTTCCGGATTGCCCTGGAATATCGTGTTACTTTTTGGAGGTGGCTTTGCCTTAGCGGGAGCATTCAAATCCTCGGGGTTATCGCTGTGGATAGGAGAATTGATGAGCGAAACGCACGGCATGCCCATTCTCGTCATCATTGCCATTATTGCTTTCAGCATGACCTTTTTAACTGAACTCACTTCTAACACAGCCACCACAGAGATGGCCCTACCTATATTGGCAGGACTCGCTGTTTCGATGGAGATAAACCCACTTTTACTTATGTTACCTGCCACGATAAGTGCTTCAATGGCATTTATGCTTCCTGTTGCCACGCCTCCCAACGCCATTGTATTCGGCTCAAACCAGATTACAGTGGCACAAATGGCCGGCACAGGCTTGTTGCTTAACCTTGTCGGGGTGGTAATCGTAACATTGTCAACCTATTTCTGGGGGGCATGGGTGTTTGATATCGATGTAACATTGTTGCCACAATGGGCCACATTCACAACTCATTAACAACGCTACTATGCATTTAAAAAACCAAAAGAAGGCCTATCTGTTTGCACTGCTTACCGTATTATTCTGGTCGAGTATGAGCTCTGCCTTCAAACTGACTTTAAATGCTATCACCTTCGATTCCATGCTGTTCTGGTCGAGTATATTTGGGTTCGTCGTTTTGCTTGTCATCAACCAATCCGGGCATTCCCCATTGAAAATCCGTTTAGTAAGCAAGGGGGAACTTCTGAGATCAGCCATCATGGGTTTTTTCAATCCCTTCTTGTATTATCTCATACTTTTTAAGGCCTATCAGCTACTCGAAGCCCAATTGGCCGGCACCCTCAATTACCTCTGGCCATTGGTACTGGTAATGCTTTCAGGCATTTTCCTCCGTCAAAAAATTCATCTGGTAAGCTACCTGGCTTTACTTATCAGCTTTATCGGGGTCGTTATAATAAGCACCAAAGGAGCCTTTAGTGTTTTCACAATCGATCAGCCGCTAGGTGTTATCCTCGCTTCGGGAAGTGCTTTTATCTGGGCTATCTATTGGATACTGAACATGAAAGATTCCCGCGAGGAGACCGGCAAAATCACACTGAATCTCTTTTTTGGCATTATCTACCTATTGATTTACATGGTGTTCACTGATGGAATAACCATTCCAGAAAATATATGGGGATGGGTCGGGTGTGTGTATATTGGCATATTCGAGATGAGTTTCACCTTCGTTATTTGGTTAAAGGCGCTACAGTTTTCTGAAAACACAGCCAAGGTAAGCAACCTGATTTACCTGTCGCCTTTTTTAGGACTTTTCTTTATTTGGATTTTTGTCGGTGAGCCCATTCATTTTTCAACCATCGTGGGATTATCGGTTATTATTGCCGGGATACTGCTCCAACAGTTTTCGAAAACCCCATCAGAATCTTCTGACAACGTCTAAATAGGCTATGGCACATTAATTCATTGTTAACAGGGCTGATTTACGGGTAGAAAAACTATCTTTGTATCCTTTGAAAACAATTAGCTATGTATCCGCGAATCAGTGATTTTATCAACGACATGTTCGGCACTCACCTCGATTTACCCATCCAAAGTTATGGCTTTTTTCTGGCCAGTGCATTTCTGGCCGGGGCTTTTTTCCTGCACAAAGAGCTTCATCGTTTGGAGTTGAGCGGATTTGCTCATCCCACCACACGAAAAGTTATTACAGGCAAAAAAGCCGGCATTACAGAGTTGTTGTCGATATTTTTAATCAGTCTTTTAATCGGATTTAAACTGACCGGATTATTTTTCGATTACGCAGTTTTTCAAAAAAACCCACAGGATTACCTTTTTTCTTCCGCTGGATCACTTACCGGAGGATTAATTGTAGCAGCGGTGCTCACCTTGCTTCAGTATTATCTAAAAAAGCAAAAATCACTACCGCATCCTATTGAAAAAGTAATTGTTGTACACGCCGCTGACCAAACCTGGATGATCGTCTTCATCGCGGTAATTTTTGGTATCATTGGGGCAAAAATATTCCATCAACTTGAAAACTGGGATGATTTCATGAACGATCCTATTGGATCAATGCTCAGTTTCAGTGGACTTACCTTTTATGGTGGACTCATTGTAGCTGCCGTAGCCGTTGGGGTTTACGCGCAAAAAAACGGTATTCCATGGAAAAGAATGGCCGACGCCATTGCTCCCTCTCTTATTTTGGCTTACGGCATCGGACGCATTGGTTGTCAGGTTTCAGGCGACGGCGACTGGGGCATCGTTAACACTGCTCCCATGCCAGAGTGGATAGCCTTCTTGCCTGATTGGATATGGGCCTACGATTACCCACACAATATCCTCAACAGGGGCATCCCCATCGAAGGTTGTAGCGGGCCTCATTGTTTCAAACTGGCTGAACCTGTTTTCCCAACGCCCATTTACGAAACTACGATGAGCGTGATCATTTTTCTTTTCCTTTGGTTTATCCGGAAAAAAATAAAAATCGCCGGCCTTTTATTTGCCATCTATCTGATGTTTAACGGAATAGAACGTTTCCTGATTGAGAAAATAAGGGTAAACAATGTTTTTGAACTGTGGGGATTGGAGGTAACTCAGGCTGAGGTAATTTCAACCCTTATATTTCTTGGAGGACTGGTTCTGGCTGTTGTCTTTCTGATCCATCAAAATAAAAAACGCGTATGAACCTTGAAAACATAACACGCGAGGTGGTTGCTATCTGCCAACTGGCTGGTGCATTTATCCGAAGTCAGGCTAATGGGTTGTCGGCAACAGATATTGAGGAGAAAGGTGTACATAACCTGGTGACTTATGTGGACAAGGAATCAGAAAACATGATTGTGGAATCGCTCACAGGATTGGTGGAAGGGGCTGGATTTATTGCGGAAGAGAAAAGCGATTTACCACGGGGCGATATTTTCAACTGGATAATTGACCCATTGGACGGCACAACCAATTTTATTCACGGTATCCCGGTGTATTCCATATCAGTTGCTCTGATCAAAGGTAACGAACTCCTCATTGGTGTAGTTTACGAAATAAACCTCGATGAGTGCTTCTATGCCTGGAAATCAGGTGGAGCATGGCTCAACGGACAACCTATTCACGTTTCTCCTGCCGCCGACCTCAATCAATCGCTTATTGCCACCGGGTTTCCTTACTACGACTACAGCATGCTTCCCGCCTACCTCGAGCTTCTTGGCGATTTAATGCAATCAACACGCGGGGTGAGGCGTTTGGGAAGTGCGGCTGTAGATTTGGCCTATGTGGCTTGTGGTCGTTTTGAGCTTTTTTACGAGTATGGCCTGCACCCGTGGGATGTAGCTGCCGGCGTTCTTATTGTAGAGGAAGCAGGCGGCAAAGTAACTGATTTTAAACTTGGTAATGATTTTATTTTCGGGTTTCAAATCACAGCATCAAATACACTTACCCATGATACTTTCCACGAAAAGCTGAAAAAATATTTCATCGACAACCGGGATTAGCCGATAAATCAAAAATATTTAATATTGTACAAAAATTCTTTGCATTGACTATGAGAAACGCGCGTCAGATACCACCACAAGAAAAAGACAGTCCGACCCGGAGCATCCTAAAATCGCTTAGCTGGCGACTGATTGCCTCCGGCGCAACCTTTATCATCAGCTTTGTGATATTCAGAAGGTATACCGAAAAAACCTACTCTGAAATCTTTGAAACGGCCACTGTTATCACCAGCATCGAAATGGTTGCAAAGCTTTTGTTGTATTACCTGCACGAAAGGCTATGGACCAACATCGTTTGGGGTAAGTATTGGCATCGACAGGCACTTCGGAAACGCTATAAAAGCATACATAAAAAACGCCCCATAAAAGAAGAATCATGAAAAATATACTTACCAGATTTAGTGTCTTGTTGGCCTTCCTGCTTTCAGGATCAGTTACCTCACTCGCCTCCTCAGATAGCAGTTCAACACTGGTTTACACTTTCGACATCAAAGAAATGATAGCACCTCCGGTATGGCGAACCACGAAAAACGCGATAAACGAAGCGGAGAAGCTGAATGCCGACCTGATTATCATTCACATGAACACCTACGGGGGCACGCTTGATGATGCAGATTCGATAAGAACAAAAATTCTGACCACAAATATTCCCGTGTACGTATTCATCGATAAAAACGCGGCTTCTGCCGGAGCGCTTATCAGCATTGCCTGCGATAGTATCTTCATGGCTCCCGGGTCGAGCATTGGTGCCGCAACAGTTGTGAATCAAACCGGAGAACAGATGCCGGATAAATACCAGAGCTACATGCGCTCGATGATGCGTGCTACAGCCGAGGCCAAAAACAGAAATCCGGATATCGCTCAGGCTATGGTCGACCCAAAAGTATCTGTTCCCGGCATCAGCGACTCTGGACAAGTACTAACTTTTACGGTGAGTGAGGCCATCAGGCACAACTATTGTGAAGCTCAGGTAGAAGGGATTCCGGAACTGTTAAAACATGCCGGATTAGATGATTACACTTTGGTAAAACACGAACTCTCTGCCACAGATACAATAATAGGATGGCTTATCAATCCGTTTGTCAGCGGCATTCTAATCATGTTGATCATCGGCGGTATTTATTTTGAATTACAAACTCCCGGAATTGGCTTTCCCCTTGCCGCCGCAGTCGTTGCCGCCGTACTCTATTTTGCCCCATTGTATCTGGAAGGCCTGGCCGCCAATTGGGAAATCATCATTTTTATTATCGGAGTCATTCTCATCGCTGTTGAAATATTTGCGATCCCCGGTTTCGGCGTGGCCGGTGTGCTTGGGCTTGTCCTCATGATTACAGGTCTTACCCTGAGCATGGTTTCCAATATCGAAACAGACAACATCACGGTTAACCTTTCTCAAATCACAAAAGCACTTTCCATTGTAATTATAGCCTTTTTTCTGGCCATAGCCGGAAGCATTTACCTCAGCAAGAAGCTCTTCACCAGTCATGCGTTTGGAAATCTGGCCCTGACAAAAACCCAACAGGCCGGCGAAGGATATACCTCTGCCTCAAAAGAATATCAGAATATGATAGGAAGAAACGCAACCGCCTACACCGACTTAAGACCTGCGGGTAAAATTATTGTCGATAACGAATTGTTTGATGCCACCGCACGTACAGGCATGATTGAGAAGAATAGCGAGGTTGTGGTAACAGGTTATGCCAATGCGCAACTTGTCGTGAAGAAAATTTAGCCGGTTTGGCTAGGCAATAATTTCACCAACCAGGTCCTGCATGGAGAAGTGTCCCTTGCGACCGACCACAAATTCAGCCGCCAATACTGCGCCAACTGCGAATCCACGGCGACTTTTAGCCTGATGTTCAAGCAAAATAATGTCTTCATTTGACTCGTATTTCACCACATGCGTACCCGGAACTTCTCCTTGTCGATAACTGTTTACCTCCAGAACTGAAGCCTCGCTTTTCTTATCCAAGCTCCAACTTTCAATACCAGTTATCTCCTTGACAATCTGATTGGCTATTGTTATGGCCGTTCCACTTGGAGCATCGATTTTGTACTTATGATGTGTTTCGCTAACTGACGGAATATAACCCGAAACTTTTGACATGATCTGAGCCAAGCGCTGATTCAGGTAAAAGAAAATATTTACTCCCAGACTAAAGTTAGAAGCATAAAAGAAAGTACCCTCCTTGACCCGACATTCCTCAATCACTTCATCCCAATGATTAAGCCAGCCTGTTGTGCCCGAAACCACAGGCATTTGATTGTCGAAGCAATACCTGTAAACCCCCAACACAGCATCCGTCTGGCTAAAATCAATTACTACAAGTTGTTCATTTTTTGGATATTGCAATGCGGTCCATTCCTCAGCCGTATTGATTCGCGCCACCACCTGATGTCCGCGATCGTGGGCAATTTGTTCTACTTCTTTGCCCATTCTGCCGTAGCCGGAAAGGATTATTTTCATGGTATAGTATATTAAATATCAATTTACAAGCCGTTGATGGACACAATGGGGTTAAAAACTTACTGTAATTCTCAGGCCGTTTGGCGCGATCGTTTGCTGGTAATTGCTCCCCTGTGGTGCTATGCTTACAGGCTGAATCATGGGATCAACCCTAACGGACAAATTATCATCCACCTCCCAATAGTACAAATGGGCATCAACAGTGGCATCGAGCATTTGCAGCACATACCACACGCCCATGATGATATAGGACAGCTCCATATTTCGTCGGTAATAGTCGCGGATAGTCTTTAAATCATCAGAATCATACTTGAGTGCCAGCTCATTGGTGCATTCATCCCCCAGAGTGATGGCGCACTTGTACGCTTCATTGTACTTGCTATATTCCTGTCCATTAGTAATGGCAAAATACCCGGTTACACCAAAGCCGGCATACACAATGGGCAATTTCCAGTATTTTTTATTGTAAATCTGACCCAAACCCGGGACAAGGGAGTAGAGTGTAGCTTTTTTTGGAGAGTGCAGTCGGGGTTGAGGGAGATTTTCTTTTTCAATTTTATCTAAATCCTGGCCAAAAGTTGATGAAATCGTCAGAAAAGCGAGAACTATCAACCATGATATTTTAGAGTTAATCTTCAGGACCGTCGTTTTTAGTTTAATCCCTGAGCGCTCCGATGATGCGTTCAAGTTCTTGATCATTTTTAAAGCTTATAACGATAGATCCCTGTCCCTTATTGTTTCGTTTCAGGCTAACCTTCGCGCCGAGTTTTTCGCTCAACACGGCTGGAGTCTCCAAAAATTTCTCGGGCATCGAGGCAGTTTCAACACGAACCTTTTGGGTGGGTTTTTTATCCATTGTACGCACCAACTCCTCCACCTGTCGCACGTTTAGCCCTTTCGTGATGATGGTTTTTAGGAGCGCTTCCTGCTGTTCCTCACTTTCCACGGTAATCAGGGCACGGGCATGGCCGGTGGTTATAAACCCATCGCGTAAAGCCACCTGCACTGTCGGAGGCAGTTTAAGCAGTCGGAGGGTGTTGGCAATCGAAGACCTGTTTTTCCCGATACGTTCGCTAAGCTTTTCCTGGGTAAGTTGACATTCCTCGATAAGTCGTTGATAACTGATCGCTATTTCGATGGCGTTAAGTTCCTGGCGGTGAATATTTTCTATCAGGGCCAGTTCGAGCATCTGCTCATCGTTGGCCACACGAATAAAGGCCGGAACACGTTCCAGACCAGCTAGTTGAGAAGCCCGGAACCGGCGCTCTCCCGCGATGAGCTGATATTTATCGAATCCCAGCTTTCGCACGGTAATCGGCTGAATAATTCCCTGAGATTTGATAGAGTCAGCCAGCTCCCTGAGCATCATCCCATCAAAA
>Ga0180009_10000791_pt1 | contig 41032 bp, 36 predicted proteins | sample OS_PC_MetaG_FD_123537 | JGI IMG/M metagenome (GOLD analysis project Ga0180009, IMG submission 123537) | Groundwater microbial communities from the Aspo Hard Rock Laboratory (HRL) deep subsurface site, Sweden - OS_PC_MetaG | ecosystem: Environmental > Aquatic > Deep subsurface > Groundwater...
GGGGAGCCACTTCAAACGGAGCCCCACTTTTAATGGGGCTCCGTTTTAACTGACTCTAAGCGTGGAGTTGCCATCCTAACCCACTGTGATATAATATATTGCAGTGGGTTTTTGTTTTAGCTGAATATCAAAAGGAGAAAAGATGAAGAGGAGAATATTTATTGATATTGTTATTGCGTTTGTCCTTATTGTTTTTATTGGATTGGTGCATTTTTTAGCGGTGGCATTCGCGGAATCGCCTTTTTCGAAGACAGCATCAAATGAAAAATGGAGTATTTATCGCGATACTCAGAATCGTTTTGAATTTTCATATCCTGTAAGTTTTGGTATTCCGAAAAATGTTGATAATGTAGATATGCCTGGCGGCGATTCAGGAGAAGCGATTTTCTTTCCGCAATTTTCATATGGATTGCACAAGGGTAAAAGTGTATTATGGGGCACTCTTGTGGTTAGGTCCGGCAGAACGTGGGTGGGAGCGCAGGCTTTGGGGGGATTATATGACCCTATAGCAGTTGGTTTATTTATAGATATGTTTCCTGTTGCTATTCAAGAGAGATTGCGTAGCCAAGTAGAAAATCTTACAATTTCAAATTTTTGTAGCGAATTATCGAAATCGGAACATATCTCAATCGATGACTCTGTTTTAAATAATGTTACCCCTGAACAGAAACAAGTAATAACTGGATTGGACTCTAACGGAAACCTAAACCCTAAGGTAATTATTTGTAACGTATTGGGTGATATGATTATTTTTCATAAAGAAGCCGTGTTTGAGTCTGGACTGGTCAGCAGTCTTCGGCAGATATATGGGGCAATCCGCTTCCTAAAAGGCCATTTTAGCTCTGTGCAATTTATCCGGATTACACGCGACCCTCCAGATGAGGAATTGCTTGAGACAATGGCGAAGATAGTCCAGTCTTTCAAAGTGCTACATTGAGCTTAGTTAAGTTTATATTAACAATTACTTGAGACTCAGATTATGGATGTTGTCTCTTTCTGAGTCCAGCCAGTTGCGAAACTCGTCCAATAGGGGAGGGTTTTGAAGAAAGCCGCTTCTGTCCGTGAGCAGTTCTCCGTATCGTAAATCGAAACTCATAGGTGAATGTGGTTTGATGAGAGAACGTTTCGGGGAGCCAATTTGAAAATCCGAACTTTTTTCGGATATAGCCTCAGTTACTTATCGTAGCTGGGGCTTTTTTATATGGAAAATGCGTTTTTCGCAGTAGAAATACAGAGTTCGGATTTTGTCTGAATCGACCCCCCTTATTCAAATATCCGAACTTTTTTGTTCTTGACTTCTTGGGTTGGAAACAGTAAGATTTATATAACCGTTTAGTTATTTGGTTGTGAAAGGGTGTATATTTATGAAAGATTTGGATACTATCTTTAAGGCGTTGGCTGATGTTAACAGGGTGAGGATTCTGAAGCTTCTTGAGAAGCGTAAGATGTGTGTTTGTGAGCTTGCGTTTGTTCTTGGGGTTTCTCAGCCTGCGGTGTCCAAACAGCTTAAAAAGTTGGTGGGTGCTGGCCTTGTTGCTTCTGAACAGGACGGTTTTTGGACTAACTATTTTGTTAGCCCGAAGAATCTTTATGCAAAGAAGCTGCTTGCTATGCTTAGTCAGTGGCTGAATGATGACAAGGCAATGATTGATGATTTAAAGAGGGCAGAGAAAGCTAACAGGAAAAAGCTCTGTTGCAGGAAATGAATATTTTTTTGCCGAAATTACATAACCAGATGGAAATGTGGAGATAAGAATGAAGGAAAGAGACAAGTTTTTGTTGATGACGGCGGCGTTTTTGGCGTGCTTTTATTTGCCTGTCGAACTTCTGCCTTTCAGAAATCCTTTGTTTGAGTCATTAGCTCTTGTGCGGTGGTATGCAAGGGAGCATGTTTTGTTGTGTCTTGTTCCGGCCTTTTTTATTGCTGGGGCGATTTCTGTTTTTGTGAGTCAGGCTTCTGTCATTAAGTATTTCGGTGCTGAGGCAAAGAAGATTGTTGCTTACGGCGTGGCTTCTGTTTCGGGAACTATTCTTGCTGTTTGTTCCTGCACGGTTCTTCCTCTGTTTTCGGGTATCTACAAGAAGGGTGCCGGGCTTGGGCCTGCTGTTGCGTTTCTGTATTCGGGGCCAGCAATTAATGTTTTGGCTATAATAATGACTGCGAGGATTCTTGGTTGGCAGCTTGGTGTGGCGAGAGCTGTCGGGGTAATCGTTTTTAGTGTAGTCGTCGGTCTTCTGATGCACCTCATATTTCTCAAAGAGGAGCGAGAAAGACAGGTTAACGGAAAGTTTCAATTCGGCGAAGAAGAGAAAACGCGACCTCTTTGGAAGAACGGAATGTATTTTTTCTCTATGGTCGCAGTTCTTGTTTTTGCTAATTGGGGAAAACCACAGGAAGGCGATACAGGCTTGTGGGCTACTATTTTTGGTTCAAAATGGGTGATTACGCTTATTTTTCTATCCCTTCTTGGCATCATGTTATTTCGGTGGTTTAAGAAAAACAAGCTTAAAGAATGGACGCAGAGTTCGTGGGGTTTTGCAAAGCAGATTATGCCTCTTCTTCTTGCAGGCGTTTTGGTTGCTGGTCTTCTTTTGGGAAGACCGGGGCAAGAGGGTTTGATCCCTTCAGTGTTCATTGAGAGGCTTGTTGGCGGCAATTCGCTTTTCGCTAACTTTTTTGCGTCAATTGTCGGGGCGTTCATGTATTTTGCAACACTTACAGAAGTTCCCATACTTCAGGGCTTGATTGGTTCTGGCATGGGAAAAGGGCCAGCACTTGCATTGCTTCTTGCAGGGCCTGCTTTGAGTCTTCCCAATATGCTTGTTATTAGAGGTGTTATAGGAACTAAGAAGACTGTTGTCTATGTTGGCCTTGTTGTCGTTATGGCAACTCTGAGCGGAATTATATTTGGAATGATTGCAGGCTAAATTATTTAGGGAGGTATTAGAGATGAAAATTGAGATTTTGGGCATGGGTTGTCCTAAGTGCAAGCAGTTATATGATAATGCACAAAAAGCTGTTGATGAGATAGGTGTTGATGCAGAGCTAATCAAGGTTGAGGATATGGACAAGATAACGGAGTATGGCGTTATGACCACGCCTGCTTTGGTTGTTGACGGAAAGGTGAAGGTTGCAGGAAAGGTGCCTTCGAGTGATGAGATTAAAGGAATGTTTTCATAAATAGGGGAGGATGATCAAACGAAAAAGTTTTTGTTTTTGCCTGTTTTTTTAGCCGTAGGTCTTCTCGCCATGTCTTTTCTTCCTGGCTGTGATTCGCCTAAAGAGAGCGATACGTCTTCTTTGGGAGTTGTTGAAGACGCCTCAAGCGTCGACTCATCGCCTATCGCTTCTGTTCCTGTTTCTGATTCCGGCGTTGTTGCGTATTATTTTTACGGCAATTACAGATGCGCCTCGTGCAAAGCTATTGAGGCTTATACAAAGGAAGCCTTGGAGCTTTATTTCAGCGACGAGATTGCTTCCGGAGGGCTTGAGTTCCGTGCCGTGAATGTTGAGGAAAAAGGCAATGAGCACTTCGTTAATGATTACAAGCTTTACACAAAAAGCGTAGTCCTTTCAAAAGTTGAGGACGGAAAAGAAGTCGGTTACAAAAACCTTGAGGGTGTCTGGCAATTTATTAGGAACAAGCAGCAGTTTTTTGATTACGTCAAAAAGGAGACCGAAGCGTTTATTGCAGGGGGTTCCTCATGATTGAGCTTTTGTCTGCTTTGTGGCTTGGCATACTTACTTCCATCAGTCCTTGTCCGCTTGCAACGAATATTGCGGCTGTTTCTTTTCTTTCAAAGAAGGTTAATCATCCCATGGCTGTGTTTCTTTCGAGCATTGCTTACGTTCTCGGGAGGATGGTGACTTACGCAGTTATCGGTTCTGTCATTATCGCTTCTCTCGTAAGCGTTCCATCTATAGCAAATTTTCTGCAAATTTATCTGAATAAGATAATTGGGCCAATTCTGTTAATTGTCGGATTGTTTCTTCTTGACGTTATCAGGTTCAGTTCGTTTTCTTTTTCGTTGTCTCATGAGAAGCAGAATAAGCTGGCTGAGTCAGGAACTGGCGGAGCATTTCTTCTCGGGATGCTTTTCGCCTTATCATTCTGTCCTATTGCTGCCGCATTGTTCTTCGGAAGCCTTATCCCACTTGCATTGAACAGTAAAATAGGGATGACTTATCCTTTTATTTACGGTATCGGCACAGGAATTCCTGTTACCATTTTTGCGTTGGGGATTGTTTTTGGCGTGAAGTCGTTTTCGAAGTGGTTTCATAAGACTGCAAAATTAGAATTATGGGCAAGAAAGATTACAGGAGTGATATTTATTGTGGTAGGGATATATTTTGTCTGGTCACACATCATGATTAACTATTTATGATGGAGTGTGGAGATATAAAAATGGAAAAGAATGTTAATAGGGGTATGTCGGTTTTTGAGAAGTATCTGACGCTGTGGGTTTTGTTGTGTATCGGCGGGGGTATCTTAATAGGTAAGATTGCGCCTGGAATGGCGAAGTGTCTTGACGGCCTTTCTATTTATGTCGGTGGTGCTCCTGTTGTTTCGGTTCCCATTGCGATATGTCTTTTTTTCATGATGTATCCTATCATGGTTAAGATTGATTTTGCTGAGGTTATTAAGGCTGGCAAGTCGCCCAAGCCTGTTGGTTTAACGCTATTTGTAAACTGGGCAATAAAACCTTTTACCATGTATGCTATTGCTTTTCTGTTTTTGGGTGTGCTGTTTAAGGGTTTTATTGGTGCAGAAGCAGTGGATTTTGTAAAACTCCCTCCTGGAGCAATAGATTGGGCTGTAGGTTCAATTCATGGTGCAGGTCAGGTTGTTATGCATGAAGGAATGAGAATGTTGCAGGTGCCTTTGTGGAGAAGCTATTTTGCTGGATGTATTCTTCTCGGTATAGCTCCATGCACAGCAATGGTTTTGGTCTGGGGATTTCTTGCAAAAGGCAATGACGGACACACCCTTGTTATGGTTGCTATCAATTCCTTAACAATGCTTTTGCTTTACGGTGTGCTTGGTGGGTTCCTTCTTGGTGTGGGAAGGATGCCTGTTCCGTGGCAAGCGTTGCTGTTATCTATTGCTATCTATGTTGCGTTGCCGTTAGTTGCAGGTTTTTTTTCAAGAAAGTGGATTATAAGTCATAAAGGAATAGATTGGTTTAATGAGAAGTTTTTGCATGTGCTGTCACCAGTCTCAATAATTGCTTTACTTTTTACGTTGGTTCTTTTGTTCTCTTTTAAAGGGGCAGTTATCCTTGCTAAGCCGTTGACGATTTTATGGATAGCAATTCCTTTATTTATCCAGACATGCTTGATATTTGGTATAACATATTGGCTGGCGAAGAAATTGAGGTTGAGTTATGAGGATGCGGCTCCCTCGGCAATGATTGGCGCAAGTAATCATTTCGAGGTTGCTATTGCAACGGCGACTATGCTTTTTGGGCTTTCGTCGGGAGCAGCGTTGGCGACTGTTGTTGGCGTGCTGATTGAGGTTCCTGTGATGCTGATGCTTGTGCGTGTTTGCCTGAATACGCGAGGATGGTTTAAATAAAAGAAATACCAGCCAAAGCAGTGTGAGTGCTAAACTAAAATTTTCCACCTTTCTCCGTTCTTTAGCCCGTTCTTTCCTAGATATATTGTTGCTTGCCAAAAGTTCGGATTTTTGGGGGTCTCGGGGAGAAAATTACACTAATCCTCTGCAAATTAAAAACTTGCGGAGGGTTTTTGTTTGAGGTAGAATTATAACTTAACTAAGTCGTAAGATTCAGAGGAGAAAAAGATGGAAGAACGACAATTAAGTTCCTTTGAGAAATATCTTACCCTATGGGTTATAGGGTGTATCGGTCTGGGAATACTCTTGGGTAAATTATTCCCCCAAGTTGCCGTTACCTTAGACAGCATATCAATTTATCAGGTATCTATACCTATTGCGATATGCCTTTTCTTTATGATGTATCCGATTATGGTTAAAATTGATTTCGCTGAGGTTGTTAAGGCAGGAAAAAGTCCTAAACCTGTTTTGCTTACCCTGTTTGTAAACTGGTGCATCAAACCTTTCACTATGCTTGCAATAGCTACTTTATTTTTAGGTGTTTTATTTAAGGGGCTACTCCCAGGATTTGAGATTATCAAAGGTGGTACGCAGGTTGAACTTTACCGTTCATATATTTCTGGCTGTATCTTATTAGGCATAGCTCCTTGTACAGCAATGGTGCTTGTTTGGGGGCATCTGTCAAAAGGTAATGATGGTCATACACTTGTTATGGTAGCAATAAATTCACTCACAATGTTGTTTCTTTATGCACCATTGGGAGGTTGGCTTTTAGGTGTAAACAGGATGCCCATTCCGTGGCAGACAATTGTATTGTCAGTAGTTACCTATGTGGGGCTGCCACTCTTTTTAGGGTATCACTCAAGAAAACTTATCATTGCTAAAAAAGGAATGAAATGGTTTGAGGAAAAATTCCTTCATTATTTGACACCAATATCAATCGGGGCGTTGCTTGTTACGCTTGTTCTATTATTTTCGTTTAAAGGAGAACTTATTATTGAGCAGCCCCAAGTAATATTTTTAATAGCTATACCACTTTTTATCCAGACCTGTTTCATTTTTGCTTTAACATATGCAATCGCTAAATGGTTAAAGTTACCCTACAGAGATGCCGCACCGTCTGCACTAATTGGAGCGAGCAATCACTTTGAAGTTGCAATTGCTACTTCTGCTATGTTGTTTGGTCTTTCATCAGGAGCATCGTTGGCAACTGTGGTTGGAGTACTTATTGAAGTGCCAGTTATGCTAATGTTAGTGCGAATGTGTTTGAAAACTCGACATTTCTTCAAGTAATTTCTTTATTTCATCGTTAAGGCAATACTCCTTAGATTCTTCCAAAAAGTTGCGAAAGTCGTCCAATAGGGGGAGAAAATTCCACAACCCTCTGCAAATTAAAAACTTGCGGAGGGTTTTTTATGGCTTGTTGATTTGTTTTTCTTAAAAAATTATGCTATACTTAAAATGCTATTTAGGTGAGTATCTATGAGAAAAATATTTATAACAATTCTATTTACGTTCATTTTTATCTCATTGGTTTTATGTTCCTTCTCTGAAATGTTTATTAAAGATTCGCATAAGATGCATAAGGCATGTGACTGTTGCGGTTCATCTTGCGATTGTCAACCTCAATTATGTGTGAAAATATCCCAGCCAGTAGACTCTATAAAAAATACCGATGCAATTTCTATAATATTTCCAGAAGAGAATTTTGATTTTGAATATATCTTTGTCCAGCCTGAAGAATCCATTCGGTCAATCTTCCATCCTCCTAAGCAATATTCCTAATTTGTAATATTTAAGTAAATCTTTTTAAAAAGGAGTATTATCATGAAAAAAACAATTGTGATATTGTTTTTACTTTCATTTTTGCTGCCTTTTAGTAATACACCAACTTTAGCGCAAGAGAAGTGTTGCTTGCAGGCTAAATGCCAGTGCACACAGGAAACATGTTGCAGGGAAAAACAGTGCGCTTGCAAAGGCGATTGCTGTAAGGACAACGCATGTAATTGTAAGAGAGGTTGTAGCTGCGCTAAAAAAGTAGATTAAATCTGATTAGCTGGCAGCTTTAAGAAAGGGGTGTTTATATAGCACCCCTTTCTTATTATTAGCCAGTTGCGAAAGTCATCCAATAGGGGGAGAAAATTCAGCCCATCTGAATAAGGTGGGCTTTTTTATTGTAAATTTCCCTTCGCGGCGTATAATGAAATTTAGAAAAATAGGACCGCCCATTTTTATTGGCGGAGTTATAATTGAGTCAAGCAACTATGAATTGAGAGCCTATTATTTTTAGTTTTCTAATAACGCGGCATATAATATGAAAATAACCTTTATTTCAATGGTAGATGAGTTTTCGGGGATGAGCTCGCGTGTCCTTTCTTCTTATGTACGAAGTCTTGGCCATAAATCTAGAATCATTTTTCTACCCACTCCTACCTTACTTAAATCTTATTCTAATGTTACCCTGCAGGAAGTAGTTAATATTTTAAATGATAGCGATATAGTAGGTATTACAGTTATTACTAATCTATTCTTTCTCGCTGCTCAGCTAAGCGAAGCTATTCATAAAAACACAAGGGCAAAAATAATTTGGGGCGGGATACATGCTACAGTTAGGCCTCTGGAATGTCTTAAATTTGCAGATTGGGTATGTGTAGGAGAAGGCGAGCCAGTATTAAAAGATATTATGGACGGCAAACCAATTTCTCAAATACTCGGACTTTGGTATATTGAGAAGGGAAAGATTGTAGAAAATTCCTTTTCTCCGCTAATAGAAGATATCTCTACTCTTCCGTTTCAGGACTTTACTTTTGAGGACCATTTCTACATTAATCCTATTATGGGACAATCTGGGGAATTGACACGTGAACTTTACCGTGAAAAATGTAGGCGTGTATATGAAGATGCCAGAGGAGTTTACCGATGTTTTTATAAAACTATGACCTCCCGAGGCTGTCCCTTTGCATGTACTTACTGCAATAATTCAATTTATCACTCTATGTACACAGCTAGGCATTATCGAAAAAGGTCCATATCAGACGTAATCAAGGAGCTTGAGAATGTCTGTAGAGAAAATGATTTTATAGAGCTTATTCACTTTGCAGATGATAGTTTCTTTTCAAGAAGTAGCGAAGAGATTATTGAGTTTAGTAGAATGTACAAGGAAAGAGTTTCTCTTCCATTTAAGGCAATCACTGTTCCTTCAGCAGTAACCGAAGAGAAACTAGAAGCCTTGGTTGAGGTAGGGTTATGTAATCTTTGTATGGGGATAGAGTCGGGTAGCTTGACTGCTTTAATGCGCTACAACCGTAAAGCCGACACAAAAACTATCTATCGAGCAATAAGCATGATTAATCGCTATAGAGATCGTATGTCTCCGCCTAGATATGATATAATCTGCCATGATCCTTTAGGTACAATTGGCGAACAGAGAGAGAGTATTGGATTTTTGTTAAAAATTCCTAGGCCATACAGGTTTATATATTATAATCTTATGTTGTTTCCGGGAACGAAACTGAACAAGATTGCTAAAGAAAAAGGGTTGGCAATTGACGAGATTAAACAGGCGTACAGAAGCAGTTATCATTTTGAGCCTCATAATTCCTATGATATCATTTTACTTCTGCTTAATCTAAGCTTTTTCCCGCGGTGGATAGCCAGATTTTTTTTACCAAAATTCTACTATAAAGTTAGTATCGCATTTCCTGTATTGACTATGATTGTCTTTAGAATAATTACGCTGCTGGACAACCTTCAATTTGCGATAAATAGAATCATTGTGGGTGACTGGGAGTGTTTCCGTAACTATTTTATTAAGATGATGCGGAGAAAATAACGGATACGCGCAGTTAATTGACAAATTTATTATAGCCCCCAATGTTATTCAAGGATGTCAGTCCAGTAAGATAAATACTAGCCAAGGACGTAAATAAGTTCCTTGAATATTTTGTTCGCCTCTTGAGAAGTTAAAAAGTTGCGAAATTCGTCCAATAGGGGGAGCCAGTTTTGACGACGCTCGGACCGCTTCGGCGGTCCGGGTTGTTGATCGGCTTGACATTCCTTTTTAAACACATGCCTGCAAGTTCCTTTGTAGGTACTTATAATTAACTCTAGCTACCTCAGAGAGCTTATCTCGCCAATAGGGCAGGAGGAATAAAAAATGCCCCAATTTATTTGGGGCTTTTTTATTTTTAGTCGTTGCAAAGCTAGGAGAAGCGTAAATCTTAAATAATCAAGTAGAGGTGGTTGTCTTTGGTTTTTTCTTTAGAAGAGACCTCCATTTATCCAAACTAATATATTCGAAAAGTAAGGGCATTATGTAGAGGGCAGTAAGTGCTGCTAGGACAGTACCGAAGAGAATAGCCCCGCCAAATCGCTGGGTGGGAGGAAAGCTCGATAATAAAAAGATACCGAAGCCAGCGGCAACAACAAACATAGAAGTTAATATTGGCTGCCAGAGTTCATCGCGGACCGTTTGCCAGTTTCGCGTACGACGGAAAGATTTTATCATATGGATCATGGAATCAATGCCCATGGCGATCGCGACATTCGAAGCCGGAGCAGAAATAATGTCTAAGGGGATTCGATATACCCCAAAGCATCCCAGGATGGTCAAGGGGATGATAGAAATACTAGCTACCACAGCTAAGGTCATACGCAAAGAGCGCGAAATAAACCAGGTAATAAGAGCAAAAAGGAGAATAAGTTTCCCCAGTCCTCCTACTAAACTTGATGCAACAAGCTTAGCTAAGTGTCCTTGCAGGTTGTATATGCCTCCGATGATTTCGGTATGAAAGCCTTCATTCTCAGCTATGGATTTAATCTCTTCAACAACATCCAGGCGAGGCAGAACACGATATGATTCGATCATGCGCAGATAGAAGAGACCATATTTACGGTCTTTTGTTATAAAGCTCTTGGCAATCTTATCGTTCGTCGGCATCTCCATTGCTTTTAACAGAATTGATCGCGGAAAAAGCCAGCCAAAAATAGGCGTCTTTGCGGCTTGGGCAATGAGCACGGGCAAGGATATGACTGAGCCAACGCCACGGTGTTGCTCCAGTGATTCCTGGAGATTCCATAGCTGCTTATAAGATTTGTCCGAATGAATTTTCTCCTTACTTTTTGTACCAACAACTAGAATAAGCGGACTACTGCCACCGTTTTGATCAATATAACTTAGACCCTTATGAATTTCACTGGATTTAGAAAAGTAAGAAAGAAGACTCGGATCAGAATCAAGCCTTTTTAATCCCGGTAAGGTCAAAAGGCAGGTGACAAAAATGATCAGCATGATAAATTGTTTTTCTAGGTTAATAAACTTATATGTCTTTATTCCATAGTTTTCAATCTTACCTTTTTTCTCAGACTGCTGGCTTGCCACTCTTAAGAATGTAGGAAACACACCGTAGGCCACAACGATCGCCACTATAGAACCGAGGGCACCGGAGTGACCCAATTCCCTTAAAGGTTTCGCTGATACGGACATCAAACTTAAAAATCCTAAAAGCGTTGTCAGCATACTCCAGATAGAAGGAGGCAGTGTTCGTGCTATGGCGTCAGCCACAGGATTCTTACTATTTGGATCAGAGCGGAAGATCCGCCAATTAAATGTCAAAAAGATAATATGGGAAAGTGTCATAACAAAAATAATCGTACCTAGATTCGCTGTGAGAATGCCCATAGGAATACCAATTAAATCCGTTATCTTAAATGTCCACATAACCGCATTCAGACAGGATAGCATTGTTCCTAAAAGGATACTTTTTGAACGAAAAATCTGAAAGATTAAAAAGCCGAATATTAAAAAGGCCAGGAGGCTGAAGATTCTAAAGTCCTTCTGAAGGTTACGCCTAATTAATTCAACAACGTAAGGCAGTCCGGCTGCCTGCAGATGAAAACCTTCATCCTCGAAGATGCCCATGGTTTCTTCAATCTCTGGGATGATTAGGGAGACTTTATTTTCGTCTAAAAGGACAATGAGATTGGTTGATTTTCTGTTGCTGGCGACAATGAGGCGTTTCCACAGAGGGCTCTTAAAGGCCGCTTTTACATCACCTGGTCCCGCATGCGTTAGACTATTAACATTGGTTACGCCATCGATTTCTAGCAATCTTTTACTCAGCTCTGAAATCTTTTCGTGGTATCCTGTACCATTAATATTACCAGTGGCTGAGATAATAAGCTGGGAGTCTTTACGGATGAATAAACTGTTAATTAAATGTTCGCTTTGAAATTGTGGATCTTCGCTGGAGAAGAAAAAGTTATTATCAACAGTAGGCTCGAGAGAGACAAAGTTAAATAAACAAATACCACTCAATATAGTTATAATAATAAACGTGATAACTTCACGCGGCAGGAAGTGGTGTTTGTGAAGAATTTCTTGACTCATAATCGTAAAATTTTCCTCCCCTCTTTTATTTGCCTGTCTCTTATCATTCTTCTATTCCTTTCTTATTTTAAAATAAATAACATAATTAGTAAAGAAGAATTTGGATTAATAAAGCAGAAATAAAATCTTCCCTACATAATGGGGAGTGAGTGATCGAGCGGGGGCTACTTTATAAAAGCGACAGGTTCTAGCGCGAAGCGAGGAGTCCTCGCGGGGGAGCTTGATTTCCTAAGCCTCTGTGATAGAATACATTGCAGGGGGTTTTTGTTTAGATGTGAAAAGACAAGCCAAAATAGATTTATAATTTCTTAATAGACTATTTATTTTGATTAGATTAACCAAAATATTAAAATTATAGCTTGGGACGTAATAATATAAAATTAGCGTTTAGATTAGTTATATAAGGTATAAAGATGAAACTATTATTGTCAAATTCATTTACTTGGCTTACTTTGCTGGCCATATTAACTTTTTTAGTTTTTCTCCTACGTGGCTTAAAAACAGTTAATTGGAGATTCTTTACGCGTTTACTTATATCCCTATCGTGTTTATGTGCTGCGCTAGTTTTATCCCCTCGCATTATCTCCATAAGGTTAATACAGCTCGTCGCTTCAGTAATCGTCATTACAGCAGCAGTAGCTATAGTGATTGATATCATGCTAGAGATTTTCTTAAGAATTAAACGTAGCATTTTAACAGGTAAGGATTTTAGTATGCAACTACCTGATTACCTGTTGGAAATCTGCAAAGCGATGGAGTTTTTAGCAAGTCGTAAGGTAGGCGTATTAATAATTCTTAGAAGAAAAGATAAACTAGATGAATATATGGACAGTGGTATTCTTTTTGATGCACAAATTAAGAGTGAAATAGTTATCGCTTTATTTTCTTCGGCTTCACCTGTTCACGATGGGGCAGTAGTTATTTTTAATGGCCGCATTAGAAGGGTTAAAGCAATCCTTTCTATTAGAACAGATACCGAAGTTCCTATGGGAATTGGTACGCGTCATCGTTCGGCAATAGGGATTACGGAAAAGACGGATGCCATTGCTCTAGTAGTTTCAGAGGAAAGAGGGGAGATAAGTATTGTCTCTCAGGGTTGTTTGATAAAGGTCGATTCTTTGAAAGAACTATACAGGCTTATTAAGAAGGCCCTTAAAGGGAAAAGCATCGTCCCTGTTTGAAAAAAATTTTAAAAGAAACAAGAAAAAGCTGCAATTTCTCCTTGACTGATAGCACAAAAAGTTCTAAGCTCGTTGACGAAGAGGAGTTGCTATTCTAACCCACTGTGATAGAATATATTACAGAGGGTTTTTTGTGTGCCATTTTGAAATGGAAGTGGTATAATTGGGAAAAAGGAGGAGAAATGAAAATAGCCTTAGTAGTTATAATAGTATTGGTAGTTTGTTTATTATTGTGCAAGAAGTTCTGTAAATCTTGTTGCAAAACCGATAAGAAAGAATAAATAAGGCAACTGCCTTTGGAATCTGGAATACTCACCCGCCCCCAAAGTAAAGGAGCAGTTTAACCAATAAAAACCAGCTCTTTTACCATCTTTTTACCCTTCTTTGATCCCAACCAGTTGCGAAAGTCGTTCAATAGGCCCTATAAAAATCGGAGATTTTTACAGGATTAGTCTTGTAGAATCTTTCGATTCTATAGGAGGGAGTCAATTCAGCCCATCTTGAAAAAGGTGGGCTTTTTATTTGAATTACTTGACAGGGGTAGAAATCCATAGTATGATTTGTATGATAAATCATACTTTTCATACTAATGATATAGAGGGAATATTTTAAATTAAGGGGGCAGGCATGAAAAACTCACACCAGGTATATGGAACAGTCACAATGGGGACAAGAGGGCAGGTAGTTATTCCTATGAAAGCGAGAAAGGTGCTTGACATCAAACCCGGCGACCAATTGATTGTGATATCAGGGCCTCCTGGCCGTAAAGAAATAATCAGCTTTATCCCTGCTGAACGTATTGCCCGGTTCCTGCAGCATTTTGAACAACACATTTCAGCATTAAAGAAAGAACTTTCTAAAAAAAGTAAATAAAATGACTAAATATTTAAAGTTTTTTATAGCCGCATTATTATTTATTTGTTTTATTCTTGGTAACTCTAGCGCAGAAGAGGTGTTCACGTGGAAAGATTGCGTTAGACAGGCAAGAGAGAATCATCCTGACCTTATTTCAGCGAGAGAGAAGTTAAACCAGTCACACTCAGATAAGGCAATCACCAAAAGCGATGCGTTACCCCAGATTAATACTGAGATAAGCGGCAAAAGGTCAAAAACAGCTACCAGAGACGAGGCTGATACCTATTCATATAGCATAACTGGTAAGCAGTTATTATTTGATGGTTTTAAGACTTCCGCTGATATTTCTGCTGCATCGAGAAACTTAAGTGCTCAAGGATATAACTATGCAGTTGTTTCTTCGGATATAAGGCTTAATCTAAGGAACGCCTTTTCTACGCTTTTACGAGCGCAAGAACTCATCTCTCTTACTGAGGAGATTGCCAAGAGAAGAAAACAGAATTTAGAGTTGGTTCAGTTAAGGTATGAAGCCGGCAGGGAGCATAAAGGAGCGCTCTTGACTGCACAGGCAGATTTAGCGCAAGCAGAATTTGAAGTGGCGCAGGCTAAACGGAATCTTTCTCTGGCGCAAAGACAGTTGACAAAAGAGTTAGGGCGGGAGAATTTTTCTCCTGTTAAAGTAAAGGGAGGTTTTGAAATTGCAGACACTGATAGCGAAAAGTGCGATTTCGAGTATTTAGCTGATAATACTCCTTTTTTGAAAGAACTTATTGCCAAGAAAGAGGCTGTTAGGTTTGACCTGGAATCTAGCAAGGCTGATTTTTTTCCAGAGGTTTATTTAAATACTTCTGCCGGCAAGACCGCATCAGATTGGCCTCCAGAAAATGATGAATGGTCAGCAGGTATTACAGTATCTTTTCCTTTATTTGAAGGAGGAAGTAGAATAGCTGCTTTTGAGAAAGCGAAATCTAAGTTAAAACAAGCCAAGGCAGATGAAAGAAGCGGTCGAGATACTGTTATTTTGACATTAGAACAGACTTGGAAAAACTTCCAAGATTCAAAAGATAGCGTTTCAGTGAAGAAGAAATTTCTTGAGGCTGCCCAGGAGCGGGCAAAAATAGCAAATGCCCAGTATTCAACAGGACTAATCAGTTTTAATGACTGGATTATAATTGAGGATAATGTTGTTAGTGTCAAAAAAGCCTATCTTGACACTTTAGCTAACTTGTTGGTAGCTGAGGCTAGTTGGATTCAGGCAAAAGGAGGAACATTAGACTATGACGGGTAATAAATTGAAAATCTTTCTTAGTTTGCTAATTATTTTGGTAATTTCAGCAATTTTAATAATAAAGGTAAGGCAAAATAAATCCTCTGGTGAAGTTACCGGAGAGATAAGTCCCTCATTTGGCAATATCCAGAATTTTATCTCTACCACTGGCGTAGTAGAGCCTCAGAATCGCTTAGAAATAAAACCGCCGATTAGCGGTCGGATTGAAGAAATTTTGTTTAAAGAAGGCGAGAAAGTAAAAGTTGGTCAGATTCTAGCCTGGATGAGCTCAACAGAAAGAGCTGCACTTTTAGATACTGCTAGGGCACAGGATGAAGAGATTTTAAAGTATTGGCAGGAGGTTTATAAGCCTACCCCGCTTATTGCTCCCATTGACGGAGAGGTAATTGTAAGGGCGGTTGAGCCGGGCCAGACGGTTACATCCAGCGATGCCATAATTGTATTATCAGACCGACTCATTGTTAAGGCCCAGGTAGATGAGACTGATATCGGGAAGGTAAAGCTTGGTCAAGAGGCAGTTATTAGCCTGGATGCATACCCTAAAATTAAAGTAAAAGCAAAGGTCGATCATATATCCTATGAATCTAAGGTTGTTAACAATGTTACTATTTATGAGGTAGATATCCTTCCGGAAAAGGTGCCGGAAGTGTTTCGTTCGGGCATGAGCGCGAGTGTGGATATCATAGAGACAGGCAAAGAAGATATTTTAATTATACCTCTTGAGGCAGTTAACCGGGATAAGGATGAAAGTTTTGTCCTCTTGAGGCAGGATAGAAGTAAACGGCCTGTTAAACAAATAGTTGAACTTGGCATTTTTGATGAGACTAATATTGAGGTTATCTCAGGGTTGACTCAAAAGGATAAGATAATAATTAAGACCGAAAAATACCTCCCTGTACAAAACGCAAACTCAAAGAGCAATCCTTTTATGCCTTTTGGCAGAAAAAAATGATAATCTATTTATCTTAAGAATTAATAAGGTTATGATAGAGTTAAAGAATATAAATAAGACTTATATGACTGGTAAGATAGGGGTGCGGGCACTGCAGGATGTATCCTTAAAAATTACCCCCGGAGAATTTGTGGCTATTATCGGGCCTTCAGGTTCAGGTAAATCCACGCTAATGCATATATTAGGTTTCCTAGATCGGCCTGATTCAGGCTCATACTACTTAGGTAGGCAAGATATAACCAAACTTACTGATGATGAATTAGCTATTTTGAGGACTCGTTTAGTCGGTTTTGTCTTTCAGCAATTTCATTTGCTTGCCAGAATGACTGCGTTGGAAAATGCAGAGCTTCCTTTGATTTATGCAGGCAAACAGCAGTTAAAAGAAAAGGCAAAACAAAGAATAGAAGAAGTCGGTCTATCTGGGAGGCAGTTGCATAGACCAAATGAGCTTTCCGGCGGAGAGCAGCAACGAGTAGCCATTGCCCGTTCTTTAGTCAATGATCCCCTGATTATTTTAGCTGATGAGCCAACAGGAAATCTGGATACAAAGACCGAAGAAGAGATTATTTCCATTTTGAAACGCCTGAATCAAAAAGGCAAAACCATTATTATTGTTACACATGAAAGAGAAATCGCTGAGCATGCAAAAAGAATTATTCAGATGCGCGATGGCAGGATTGTCTCTGATGAAAGAATAGGCGAGAAGTCAGAGACGCCTTTTCCTCTAGACCAAAAGATTACTTTAGACAATATATTGGCTCAATCTCAAGTTTACTCAGGAAGAGCTGAATTTATAGACCATTTTCGTCAGGCAAAGAATGCTATTATTTCTCATAAAATGCGCTCTTTTCTTTCTATGCTGGGTATTCTTATAGGTGTATCAGCAGTAATTGCTATGCTTGCTCTTGGCCAGGGAGCAAAAGAGTCTATTGCAGAAAGATTAGCTTCTCTGGGTTCAAATCTTTTAGCGGTGAGGCCTGGCTCTCATCGAATGCATGGGGTAGCCTTGGAAACAGGAGCAGTTACTCGTTTTACTATGCAAGATGCAGATGCTATGGTTAAACTGCCTCAGGTGAAAAATGTTTCTCCTCGGGTTTCAGGCCGCGCTCAACTCGTTTATGGCAATAAGAACTGGAATACACAGGTTCAGGGCACAGGGATAGATTATGCCTCAATGCGTGCTTCTTCCCCTAGCATTGGCAGATTTTTTACAGAAGAAGAATTAAAAGTAAGGCAAAAGGTAGTTTTGCTCGGGGCCACAGTAGCCAGAGAGCTCTTTGGAGATGCTAATCCAGTTGGAGCAAGAATTAAGATAAATCGCATAAATTTTCAGGTAATTGGTATTTTACCAGAGAAAGGGGCATCTGGCTGGCGTGACGAGGATGATTTAGTCATTATTCCAATTACCACTGCAATGTATAGGCTTTTAGGAAAAGAATACGTTGATTCAATTGATGTGGAGGTTAAAGATGCTGGTTTAATGGAAGAAGCTGAAAGTGCGATACGCGGACTTATTATTAAACGCCAACGCCTTAATAAAGACCGGGAAGATTCATTTGAAATTCGCAATATGGCTGAGATTCAGGAGACCTTAGAGAGTACAACTAAGACAATGACCTGGCTTTTGGGTTCTATTGCGGCAATTTCTCTTTTAGTAGGTGGTATAGGCATTATGAACATTATGCTTGTTTCTGTAACCGAGCGCACAAGAGAGATAGGCCTGCGTAAGGCAGTGGGAGCGCGCAGAACAGATATAATGGCTCAATTCCTTATAGAGTCGGTAGTTTTGACTTTTATCGGCGGCATAGCCGGGATTGTGTTTGGCTGGTGCATAGCTTGGCTTTTATCAATCCTTGCTGACTGGACAACAAAGGTTTCAGGCTTATCTATTGTGCTTGCCACAACATTTTCTATTGCTATAGGCATAGGCTTTGGCCTTTGGCCCGCACGACAGGCGTCCAAGCTTGATCCTATAGAGGCATTAAGGTACGAGTAGTACTTTGAGCTTGTAGCTTTCTTTCCATTCATTACTTTCGGTATATAGCCAGTTGCGTCTCGACAAGAGAGTCGGGATTTCGCTAAGATTATTAACATAAAGGTGTTCAAAAAATTGCAAAAGGAAGAATATAGATTATTGAGAGATGGATAAAAAGGATATAAAAAATTTCACTCTTGGAGAACTAAAAGTCCAAATGAAAAATATTTCAGAACCAGATTATAGGGCTGAGCAGATATTCTTCTGGCTTTACAAAAGAGGTACAACCGATTTTAATGGAATGAGTAATATAGCAAGGCATCTTAGAGATAAACTAACTACTCTTTATTATATAGGAATCCTTGAGCTTGCGCGCCATCTTATCTCAGTTGATAAGACCGAGAAATTTCTATTTAGGCTCTCAGACGGCAATTTTATAGAAACCGTACTTATATATAGCAAGGAGAGAAGAACAGTTTGTCTTTCTACCCAGGTTGGCTGTAAATACGGCTGCCGTTTCTGCGCAAGCGGGCTAAAAGGTTTTATACGTAATCTCACCACCTCAGAGATTTTAGCCCAAATACTTTATTTGCAATATGGCCTTAAACATAAGATAACAAATTTCGTATTCATGGGTATGGGCGAACCCTTGGATAATTACGAAAATGTTTCAAAAGCGATTAAGATAATGAATGGCCCAAAAGCACTTGACATAGCTGCTAGGAGAATTACCGTTTCAACGTGTGGGATAATTCCGGGAATAAAGAAATTCAAGCAGCTCAAATTACAGGTTAACCTGTCACTATCTCTTCACGCCGTACATAATAAACTAAGGAACGAGCTTATGCCGGTTAACAGAAAATATCCGTTAGGAGAACTCATAAGGACCTGCGAGGATTTTATAAAGTCAGGCGGGCGAATGATTACGCTTGAATATATATTAATAAAAAACAAAAATGATTCGTCAAAGGATGTAGATGGTCTCGCGGCAATAGTTAAAAGATTAAGGGCTAAGGTAAACCTGATACCCTATAGTCCTGTTTATAACTTTAACCTTAAACTTCCCACAGTAAACGACGTTAATATATTTAAGAATAGACTCAAGGAAAAAGGAGTAAACGTGACCTTGCGTGAATCGAAGGGCAAAGACATACAAGCCGCATGTGGACAGCTTGCAGGTATGGTGAAGGATGAGATGTAAACTTATCATATTCGACATAGATATTACATATAAGTTGCTGGAAATATATACACGAAAGGCAAAAATTTTTGAAGCGGCTTATCTGTAGCTACCAAGGATAAATTTCTTAGATAGCTTTTCTGTATTTATTGAAGCAAAAAGCTCTAAAATCGTCCAATAGGCCCTATGAAAATCAAAGATTTTCACAGGATTAGTCCTATACAATCTTTCGATTCTATAGGAGGGAGTCATTACTTTCAGCCCCTTTTAGCGAAATAAGTTGCAAGGGGTTTTTATTTGTGTTACAGTAGGTAAAAAGAAAGGGGTAATGTGAAAAAACGTTTTAAGCGCAAAAGTTTATTAGTCGCGCCGCAGGATGAATCGGGTGTAGCTGGCCTCATTAATAAAGTGCAGCAGCAGTTGAGTGCCATGGAGAAGAAGCTGGATATCTTAATCAGCCAGTCTTTAAAAAGGCCTTTTGAGAAAAGCTATTCCCAAAAGCCTTTCCGGCGCTTCGATCATTCTCATCGTCATGACAGAGGAATACAGGGCAATGGTCCCAGGGAAAAAACTTATACTCGGGTTATTTGCGCAGACTGCAACAAAGAGTGCGAAATCCCGTTCAAGCCCAGCGGAGATCGTCCGGTGTATTGCAAGGAATGCTTTTTAAAGCGCAAGGGAGACAGTTCGTTTAAAGAAAATTACGACAGTAAGTCTAGAGAAGGTGATTTTGTTCAAGGTCGCCATTTTGATAGACAACGGGGCGGCGAAAACCGAAGCTCTGAAAAAAAGAAGAAATCAATCTTTCGAAGACGAAAAGAACGTATTTAAGTATTTGGATAAGGATGTTTTATGATTTACTGCCTATGGTCAATCTTAATAAGAAAAACGTAGTTAACTTGAGTTTTAAACTTTTAACGGAACTAAAAAAGGAGGCAACATGGCATTTGGACGAAATGGTGGGTATGGCGGGCGTCCGCGAGAGATGCACAAGGCGACATGCTCAGAATGTAAAAAAGAATGTGAAGTCCCTTTTAAACCTAGCGGAGACCGTCCCGTATACTGTAAGGAGTGTTTTTCGAAGCGCGGAAATAGTGGCCGTACATAGATGCTACGGCGTCTAGAATAACCCAATAGAAACTATAAATTACGCAGAGTTGATAGTTAAAAATCCTGCGTGGTTCTTAGAGTTTGTATTGTTAATGGACGTTGACGCTGGATAATGGGTGAGATTTTTTATTATCAGCTTCCTTCTGGTGCACATAACAGTAGATTTCCTGGTTGTAAATACTTAAAATACTCTTACAGTGAAGGAATTTGCAGATTCTCTTTCTTTTAATCGAGGCGACTTCTTTCATTGTTACTCCTTTTATTGTATTATACCACGAAAGAAGCATAAAAGATAGAACGTATTCAGTTTTTATAATAGGTAGCCAGTTGCCCTATGAAATCTTGCAGATTTCATAGGGCTAGTCCTGATACAATCTTAGGCTGTGCCAAGATTATGTAGGAAGGAACCAGTCTTGATAATTACCTCTATCACTACTGATAGAGGTAATTTTTTGTTTTGTAAGGTTAAAAGTTGGCGGGGACGTTGTGATTTTAGATGAAAAAACTCGGGTGGTAGTTGATATTATTCATGATGTTGATTTGTGAAAATTTATAGAAAAACGGACGGTGCCATTTTTAAAAAGGTACAGTTCTATTTTTGCCCATCTTTTTTAAAGATGGGTTTTTTATTCGTCTTCGTATCTGTCCGCTCGTCTCGGCCCTAGCCAGAGGCTTGTACCGGGCCGGCAAATGAGGGAAAACTGCGGATTTATCTCTACTGACCTGTGAGTTTTTGCAGGAGCCAGCAATAAAGAGTCAGGAAATAAAGCTATTGACTCAGGTAAAAAAAGTACTATACTTATTAAATTGCTTAGATTATTTACCTAAAGGAATGAGAAGATACAGACCATGAAAAGGCAGAGAGCAGCTAAGGAGCCATTCAGATTTTATACCAGGTTACACTTATCAGAGTTAACAGGATTTAAGGCGACTAATCTAGAGCAGCTATTAAATCTACTCAAGGAGGTGCCTGGTTCTTGCATATACCACCATACCCATAGATTTTTACAGCAACATCAATACCTCTCTCCAGAACCGCCAAATGATTTTGCCTATTGGGTTAGCGAGGCCTTGAGTGAAGATGAGTTAGGAGAGCAGCTAGCCAGTATTGACACCATACAATTTAATAACATACGCGCTCTTAGAGAGGCATTAATTACTAGCATCCAAGCCTATCTAGAAAGTAACCCATCAGCCAAGTTAAGATTTGCTAGGCAGAATGAAGAATTCCACTTTATAAAGTCAGTGAGTTTTATCATTCCTACCCATCATATAGCTAATAATTTGAAAGAATTCTTGGATATCTTAAAAAAGGTTACCATTGATTCTATATATTTTCATATATTTGAGGCACGTTTAAGGCTGGAAAAGGGCTCAAATGATTTTTCTAACTGGATAATCTCTTCCTTTGATGATAAACGCCTTGCCGAGGAAATAGCTAGTCTAGATCCTTATACTCATACCCTTGAAGATTTGAGAAAAACATTGATTAGAGTAATAAAGAAGAGAATTCGTTAAGCGCCATGGCAAAGCTAAATGACTATATCCCTATTGTAAATCAATCAGTAATAGACGATTTAAAGCTGATTGCCGAAAAGTTAAGAGGTAAGGTTATCCAGCATATTAACTCTACAGCAGTGGGAGGTGGAGTAGCTGAGATTCTTAATAGAATGGTTCCGCTCCTAAACGAACTAGGGGTCCAAACAAAGTGGGATGTGATAAAGGGAGGAGAACAATTCTTTGCCGTCACTAAGAAATTCCACAATGCCCTGCATGGAAAGCCTGAAGATATAGGTCAGCGGGATTTTGATATATTTATGCAAACTAGCTTAAAGAATATCGAAGAGGTAAATACCTACGGAGACATTGTATATATACATGATCCTCAACCTATTGCCTTGATAAGAAAGAAAGCTGCTAATAAATGGCTTTGGCGTTGCCATATTGATATTTCTAATCCTGATGAAAAAGTCTGGTCCTTCCTTAAGGATTTTATTGTTAAATATGATTCTGCCGTATTTTCTGCCCCGGCCTTTTCCCGACCACTGCCCATTAGGCAGTATTTAATTTCTCCTTCCATTGATCCCTTAAGCGATAAAAATATAAAATTACCGCCCGAGACAATTAAAACTGTATTGCATAAATATAATATTATTCAAGATAAACCTATTATTACTCAGATATCCCGTTTCGACCGATTAAAAGACCCTCTGGGGGTTATCCAGGCATATAAGCTGGTGAAACGATATATAGATTGTCAGCTGATTTTGGCCGGAGGCAGCGCAACTGATGATCCGGAGGGTGCTAAAGTTTTTTCCGAGGTTCAGGAAATGGCTAAAGAGGATAAAGATATACATATTCTATTGATGTCCCAAAATGATATTGAAATAAATGCTTTGCAGAGCGCATCAACAGTTATTGTTCAGAAGTCATTACGGGAAGGATTTGGCCTTACGGTAGCTGAGGCACTTTGGAAGGCTAAGCCTGTGGTAGCCTCCAATGTTGGAGGGATTCCCCTTCAAATAAAGCATAAATATTCAGGTCTACTTTGCCATTCGGTTCAAGGGGCTGCTTACAATATTAAGCAGCTTCTAAACAGTCCTTCCTATGCAAAGAAATTAGGCCAGAATGGCAGAGAGCATATACGTAATAATTTTCTCATAACCCGCCATATAAGAGACTACATGTTATTGTTTCTCTCCTTGTTCTATCAGGAAGATGTAGTATACTTTTAACTATAAACAGAAGGGGATTTAGGAAGGCTAAGGAGGTTACTTGGCTATTACTTTACCAAAAGTATAGAGTTTTCTCCTCCGAAAGGATCTTTTTCTCGCAGGGGATTTTCAGGATCACTTATCCATCTCCCATCAGCAATGAACTTATAAGGGTAAGTTCCTTTTTTAAGCGGCAGAGTAATGCACCAGTTTTCTTCATCCACCTTTTTTAATTTAAAATTATTATCTTTGCACCAGCTGTTAAACTCGCCTACCACAAATACCTCATTTAGGTGCCTACCTTTAAAAAACAATTTTATACCCGAATCTTCGTCTATGCGATTTTTGATTTCTCTTGCTTCTTCTTCTATTACCACCTCCGGGGTTGCGGTCTCTTTTCTTTCCAGCTGCATAATTATTTCAAGTTCATCCGCAAGTTGGGAATAATCTTGGGCTCCCCGGCTAGCACTATTAAATTCATATATACTTTTTCCTTCTGCAGCAGCTTCTCTTAAACGGATATTGGTTCGAATCATTGTAGAGAGTAATTTATCCCCCAGCTCATTTTTTAATTTATCAATAAATTTATATGAGAATTTATAGCGCCTATCCAATTGGGTTGCCAGATAAAAGAGTTCAGGAATTTTTTGATTATGTTTGCGCAGTAAAGTCATTATATTATTTAAATTCTCTACTCCTTTTAATGATAATTCGCATATGCCAAGGGGAGCAAGGGCATAATTACTGGCGATAAGAGCATTTAAGGTCAGGATGCCCAGGTTGGGAGGGCAATCAATAACGCAACAATCAAAATTGGAAGAGATAGATTCTAGCAGCTCCCTTAGAATGTCTAATTTATAATCCTGACTAGTCAAGCTAGTTTCTATAGCACTTAATCCGATGCTAGAGCCTAATACCCATAAATTTTTAGTACGAGAGATAAGGAAATCAGCAAAATCTTGGTAATCAATTTTGCTGTTATTGGTAATATTCTCGAACAAATCAGCAGTAGTAAATTTAGGCTCAACTGCCAGAGAAAATGTAGCGTGGGCTTGAGGATCTAAATCAATAAGCAGTGTTTGGTAGTCTTTATTAGAGATGGCCCAAGCTAAATTTACCGCAGATGTGGTCTTGCCACAGCCGCCTTTTTGATTTACAAATGATAGTATTTTCATGTCAACCGTCCTTTGTTTTTTGAAGAAAAATATTTTTTACCAAAATCGGAGAATTGATTCCTTCTTTTTGAGAAAAAATAAGCCTTATTTGTTTTATTCTTGTAAAGTTTAAATTGTAATTAGTATCTTGGTAAAAAGAAATAGGTATCTGGATAAATTCTGATTTGGCGTCCGGTGTCTTCACCTGTATATGGATTGGATTTCTGGCATTAGACTTAAAACTTTTATCCCGTAAAATTAGATCAAGATTGAAATCTTGCAATGTTTTTTTAATCACCACGATCAATTTGACATTATTTAGGTCGGTTTCTTCTTTAAAGTTTATATTAAAGCCGATTTCTCTTTGGATAGGCGAATCGAGATATATAAAATTTTTAATTTTAGAATTGCCAGCGTCCTTTATCAGCTCAAGCTCTACTAGGTGCTTTGCCGAAAGCAAGTCAGTGGCATTAATTAATCTATCAGAGCTGGGCAAGATTAGGATATTATAGTTTTGTATAAATACAATTATAACAGTTGCCAAGATTATAACCAGGAGGGATATTAGAGAGATACTTTTTATTTTGGTGGCTTTTTTAAGGCTGGGTTTTGAAAAGAAGGATTTTTCTAGCCGCCTGGCGTCTTGTTTGGAAAGGAGATTGTTTTCTAGGAGGGTGTACATATTAAGTATAATTTAGCACTTATTTTTGCAAAAATCAATTGAATACTTTAGGGAAAATAATGGTATAATTATAGGGCAGGGCAGGGATTTTTTGGCCCTTTTTGCCAAAAAAATATATTTCAAAGAGATGAGTCAACATAGAAAATATATATGTATTCACGGGCATTTTTATCAACCGACTCGGGAGAACCCTTGGTTGGAAGAGGTTGAAGTTCAAGATAGCGCATATCCGTTCCATGATTGGAATGAGAAGATTAGCAAAGAATGTTACTCTGTAAATATCTCCTCTCCAATACTCGATTCCAAAAAAAGGGTTATCGAGCGGCTTAACAATTACACCCGGATTAGTTTTAATTTCGGGTCTACACTCCTATCTTGGCTAGAGAAAAACGAGCCAAAGACCTATAAGGAAATAATTAAGTCAGACAAAGAGAGTAAGAAGTATTTTTCAGGCCACGGCTCGGCGTTAGCTCAATGTTACAATCATTTAATTATGCCCTTGGCAAATTCGCAGGATAAAAAGACTCAGGTGGCCTGGGGCATAAGTGATTTTGAATACCGCTTCAAGAGGAAGCCAGAGGGAATGTGGCTGCCTGAAACAGCAGTTGACCTAGATACCTTGGAATTATTAGCTCAAGGCGGTATTAAGTTTACCATTCTTGCCCCTCACCAGGCTAAGGCAGTAAGGAAGATAGGAGAAAAAGAATGGCAGAGCACAGATAAAGATAAGATTGATTTAAAAATGCCTTACCTTTGCCGTCTGCCTTCAAAAAAATCACTGGTAATATTCTTCTATAACCATGACATCTCTAATGAAATATCATTCGGCAATCTTTTAAAAAACGGTGAGAATCTTACTAAACGCCTGTTGTCCGGTTTTAGAAAGGAAGAGGGTCGTCCGCACTTAGTTCATATTGCTACAGATGGAGAAAATTATGGGCATCACCATAGTTTTGGCAATATGGCATTAGCCTATTGTCTAAAGAAATTAGAGCAAGACCCGGCCGTTAAGATTACGATTTATGGTGAATATTTGGATAAATTTTCTCCTAGCCATGAGGTCTTAATTCTAGAGAATACCTCATGGAGTTGTTCTCATGGCATTGAGCGCTGGAGAGGGAATTGCGGTTGCAGTTCAGGAATGAACCCGACTTGGAAACAGACCTGGAGAGAACCTTTGCGAGAGGCAACCAGTTGGTTGACCGTAAAATTAGCCCAGATCTATGAAAAGGAGATGTCTACTTTTACGGCAGACCCCTGGGATTTACGCAATAATTATATTGAAGTTATTTTGAACAGGACTATTAGAAATATTGAACATTTTTTAGCAACGCGGGTGAAAAAGAATTTAACCGCAATCGATAAATCTAACATTATAAAACTCTTAGAGATGCAGCGCCATCAGATGTTAATGCAGACTAGTTGCGGCTGGTTTTTTGATGATATATCAGGGGTTGAGAATATTCAGATTATGCGTCATGCTGGGCGGGCCATGCAACTTGCCGCAGAATTTACTAAGATCCATCTGGAAGAAGAATATCTCTCTTTTCTTAAAAAAGCAAAAAGCAACAATGCCTTAATAAAAAATGGCGCAAAAACCTATCTGGCATTTGTAAGACCTTCCATATTTATCACCAAGAAGGTCAAGAGATTGTTTGAGTATACTCCCGAATACTTAAATCTAGAAGATAAAAAATGAACAGGAGAGCAAGCGGCATACTCCTACACATTACCTCACTTGCCTCTGGCTTTGGCATAGGCGATTTAGGCCCCCAGGCTTATAAATTTGCTGATTTCTTGAAATTTAGCAAGCAAAGTTATTGGCAGATTTTACCTTTAAATCCTACAGATCCGGTATTCGACAATTCTCCTTATAGCAGCAATTCTGCCTTTGGGGCAAATTCGCTATTGATTAGTCCTGAGTTGCTGGTCAAGGATGGTTTATTATCAGGAAGCGATATTAAACCAAGGCTAAGTTTTTCAAAAAATCAGTGTGATTATCTTAAAGTGACCAGATTTAAAAAAGGGATTTTCTCAATCGCCTATAATAATTTTATAAAAGACCCAGGACCTAAACAGGATTTCGAAAAGTTTTGCAAGGACAATCAATATTGGCTAGAGGATTTTTCAATTTTTAGAGTAGTAAAAAGACATATTGACAGCCGGCCTTGGGGCAAATGGACTAAGGATTTAAGGGACAGAAAGCCGCAGGCCTTAAATAAAATAAAGAATGATTTTAAAAACGAAATTTCTAAAGAGAAGTTTTTGCAATTTGTCTTTTTTAAACAATGGTTTTGTCTTAAACAATATTGCAATAATAACGGGATTAAGCTTATTGGCGATATCCCCATTTATGTAAGTTATGACAGCGCTGATGTATGGTCTAATCCTGATTTTTTTAAGCTTAATACTGAGAAGATGCCCTCTTTTGTCGCAGGCGTGCCTCCGGATTATTTTAGCAAGACCGGCCAGAGATGGGGAAATCCCATATATCGCTGGGAGATATTAAAGAAGAATGGTTTTAAATGGTGGTTTCAAAGGCTAAGATTCAATTCTGATCCTTTTGATATAATAAGGATTGATCATTTCCGCGGACTTGTTGCTTATTGGCAAATTCCTTCAGAGCAAAAAACAGCGATAAAAGGTCAATGGGTTAAGGCCCCGGCCTATGATTTCTTTAGGTTATTAAAGGAAGAATTTCCAGACCTTAGCATTATTGCCGAAGACCTAGGCTATATTACTGATGATGTCCGGGCAGTAATCAAACACTTTGGTTTTCCCGGTATGCGCATCCTTCTTTTTGGCTTTGACGCAGACCTTGACAAACATCCTTATCTGCCTCATAATTTTATAGAAAATTGCGTTGCCTATACCGGTACCCACGATAATAATACTATTAAGGGATGGTTTAAGAACGAGGCCTCCAGACAAGAGAGGCAAAATGTATTTAAATATTTAGGCAAGAAGGTTAGCCTTAAGGAGATTAATTGGGAATTTATAAAACTTCTCATGTTTTCGGTTGCCAATACCGTGATAATCCCTATGCAGGATATTCTAGGCCTGGGAGAAGAGGCCAGGATGAATCTTCCTGCCACAAAAAGAGGTAATTGGCGCTGGAGGCTAGATCAGTCTTGCCTTAAGCCGCAGATTTCTAAGAGGCTTCTGGAAATTACCAAAAATGCCAAGAGGTCATAATTTAAATAGAGGTTTTTGATGTCTAAAAATAGGAAGAAATCCAAAGTCAAATTAGATAATGTCCCTCTGGATATGCAGAGAAATTTAGAGATAATAAAGCAGCATTTTAGCAAAATATTTATGCTGCAAGAAGAGGAGAAAAAGAGAATATCCCGCGACTTGCATGATGAAACAGGTCAGGTTGTGGTGGCCTTGGGCGCTTCGCTTAACATTATCGAGAGGGATATAAAAGAAGGCAGTGTGCAGCAGGCCTTAGAGAAGATAGAGGAGGTGAGAGAATTGATTAAAGGCCTGGCTGCTAAGATGAAGATTATGGCATTTAATTTAAGGCCGCCTGGTTTAGATATTTTAGGGCTTTCTGCGGTTTTTCGGGAATTTTTTGCCCAATGCAGCGAATCAAATCCCGCGATAAGAATAGAGTTTGACGAAAATCTCAAAGGAGTTAAGCTTAGGGAAGACATAGAGATTACTCTTTACCGTATAGTCCAGGAGGCAACCTATAATATAATCAAGTATGCCGATGCTTCTTTAGTTAAAGTAAACTTAATCCTTTCTCAAGATAGTATCCAGTTAATTATTGAAGATGACGGAAAAGGCTTTGATTATGGCAAACATACGAGAGAGGCGGGGATAACCAAGATGGGCTTGCGGGGGATAAAAGAAAGAGTGGACATCTTAGATGGTGATTTAAAAATAACCTCTTCTTCTGGCAAGGGCACAAAGATTTCCGTTATCCTGCCTATAGCTTAGGATTTTTTTCTGCTTATAGATTTAAGGAAAATCTAATATGGCGATTGAAGTAATGTTAGTAGACGATCATGAGGTAGTCAAGCAAGGTATCAAAAGCGTGCTTGCCAAAGAGCCGGATATTTCAGTAGTGGCCGAGGCCTCAGATGGAAAAGAGGCAGTAAGGATAGCGAAAGAAAAATCCCCGGATATTGTTATTATGGATATTACCTTACCGCAGCTAAACGGCCTTGATGCTAGTTATCAGATAATCAAGCAGAACAAAAAGATAAAAATCCTGATTTTAAGCATGCATGAGAACCGAGCCTTTGTTGAAGAGGCCCTTGGTTACGGCATCAAGGGCTACATCCTAAAGGATTCGGCAGCTGATGAGATAGCCCATGCTATCAGAGAGGTTTATTCAGGAAAATATTTTTTAAGTTCAAAGATTTCCTCTTTTGTAATAGAAGATTATCTTTTTAAAAGAAAGCCGGCTATCAGGCTAAGAAGTAAAGCCATTCTTACCCTGCGCGAAAGAGAGATTATCCAGCTTATTGCCGAAGGCCTAAGCAGTAAAGAGATAGCTCAAAAATTCAAACTCTCCACTAAAACCGTACTGGTTCATAGGAATAATATAATGCGCAAGCTAAACCTGCATAATCAAGCTCAGCTTGTAAGATTTGCTATAAAAGAAGGGATAATAAGCGTATAGCTTAATTTACCCACCTCAATTTTCCTAACTCATTCTTATTAATAAAGTTAAGATAAAAATCATCCTTTAAATATGGTTTTTCTGGCTAAGCAAAAAAATACAGGCAAACTAGGTATTTTTGCTTATTTACTTCTTCCCGAAGATATAATATAGTATAGGCTCTTTATATAATACTTTTACAGTAATGAGAAGCCTAGAGAAGGAAAAGTTAAGTTGTTAAAAATCATAACAAATTACATTAGGAGGTGTAATATGGCAAGGAAGAAGAACCAGAAAGGGGCTAAAGTAATCTTTATGCTTGAGGCCCAGCAAGCAAGCAAAGTTAGCCTAGCGGGAGATTTTAACAAATGGGACGAGAAGAAGATATTGCTTAAAAAAAGCAAGGATAACATCTGGAAGAAAGAGGTCGTTCTTAAGCCAGGCAGATACGAGTATAAATTCGTAGTTGACGGCAATTGGATGGCTGATCCTAATAACTCAAATAAGTCTCTGAGTGCAATAGGCACTGAAAATTCAGTCATAGAAATTTAAAATTTAATAATTAAAAAAGGCTAAAAATGCGTATCGCACTTTTTGCATGGGAATCCATGCATTCAATAAGTGTGGGTGGCGTCGCTTTCCATGTTACAGAACTTGCCTGTGCCCTGGAGAGAAAAGGCAATGAAGTACATCTGTTTACTCGTCTAGGTGATGGGGGACAGGCCTGGTATGAAAGGATACATGGTGTTCATTATCACCGTTGTCCTTTTAGTTCTGGCAACGATTTCCTAGAAGAGATAAATAATATGTGCCGTTCCTTTACGGAGAGTTTCTTTAAAACAGAGGATTATGTAGGCGAATTTGACGTTATCCATGCTCATGATTGGCTTACTTCCAATGCCTTGGTCTGGATAAAAGAGGGTAGAGGCCATAAGTCAATACTTACCATTCATTCCACTGAATATGGCAGATGCGGCAATAACTTTTTTGGCGGTAATTCTGCCAGGATAATGGATCATGAAAAGCATGGTAGCTATTGCGCAGATAGGGCGATAGCGGTCTCCAATGCTTTAAAAAATGAGATAATGTGGGTTTATAATTTGCCGGATTCTAAGGTTTCTGTTATTTATAATGGTATAAATTATAGAAACTATGACGGCTGGATAGATTCAGCTTCTGTGCGGCGTGTTTATGATATCGGGCCCATGGATCCGGTTGTTTTGTTTGTAGGAAGGATGGTCTATCAAAAGGGGCCGGATTTACTGATGGAGGCAATACCTAACATACTTAAGTATTACAATAATGCGAAATTTGTCTTTGTCGGAGACGGTTCGATGCGAGGGCATGTTCAGGAGACGGCAAGGCATATGGGTTTAAGCTCCGCAACTAAATTCCTAGGCTATGTTAATGGCTGGAGACTAATTGATTTATATAGGGCCTCTGATATTATCTGCATCCCCAGTAGAAACGAACCATTCGGAATAGTTATCTTAGAGGCATGGAGCGCAGGAAAGCCGGTCATTGTTTCATCAAACGGCGGCCCCAGCGAAATAGTTTGGCATGATGTTAATGGCCTAAAAGTTTATCCTAATACTGACTCAGTTTCCTGGGGAGTAGGAACAGCTTTTAGTGATTTTGATCACCTAAGATGGATGGGTAGAAACGGCAGGATCGCAGTTGAGACAGCATTTTCCTGGGATACCATTGCAGAGCAGGTATTAAATGTCTACCACAGCTAAAGGCTTTAAATCTTTTTTAATTAATTTAGCGTTTTAGGCTTTAGTAAAGCGAATGAAAAGACAGAAGATAATAAAACGTGTCTACGAAAAAGGAAGAGAGATAACCGTCTCTGGCGCTAAAGAAAAGACCTATCCTAAGGCTAAACATCCCAAGCCTGTTTCCGCAGCAAGAAAAGCCGCAGCCCTTGTGAGTAAAACTTCTCTTGTTTCAGGCCCGGCTGAGAAAAAGAAGCCTCTGCGTTTGCCAGTAGATGAAGGTCTACCCCAGAAGAGGCATTGGATAGATGATTACCAGTTTCCCGCTGATTACGGCCTAAATCGCGTAAGGCTGATGGTTAAGGATCCGTTTTGGGTTTTTGCCTATTGGGAGATTCCATTTGATAATCTGAACTCTTTAAAGTCAAGGCTCAGTGACGAAGAGATCAGAACAGCAAAGACTGTCTTGAGAATGTATGATGTGACTCTCCTAGACTTTAACGGCACTAATGCAAATAGTTATTTTGATATTGAGGTTGATATCTATGCAAATAACTGGTATGTAAATCTCTACAAGGATGGCGTTTCTTACATAGCGGAGATAGGTTTGCGTACTGCTGGAGGCAGATTTATTTCCTTGGCTAGATCAAACTGTGTCCATACTCCCCGTGTTAGCTATTCTCCCCGCAGCGAACAGATATGGATGAATGTTCAGGACGGTAGTAAGGAATCCGTTTTTGTAAGACCGAGCATAGCTGTTAGTAAAGACGCATCGATATCCGCTGCCCAATATCAAAAGAAAGGCCTAAGGAGGATTTATCTTACCGATGAGGACATAAGAAGTTATTATTCACGCCTGAATCCTTCATTGAGAGATATTATATCCGCCCGCTTACTCAGTTATTTTGGCAGAAAGGGCAGAGGCCTTAACTTACTTTTAGAAGGAGAGACCGAAAAAGAAAGGCGCAGGACCCTTGCCGGTTTACCCAAAGGTTATTCCTTAAGGAGGATTTTCTTGGGCGCTTCTGAAAGCATGGTTGTTTTAGGCCCGGGTGGTAGCGAAGAGCGCATAAAACAGCCCGGGGCTAGTGAATTAGTTCAGGAGAGGATAGAAAGGAAGTTCTTCTTTGAGCTGTCAACAGAATTAATTGTTTACGGACGCACAGAATCAGATGCCCAAGTCTGGTTAGGAGATAAAAAGATTAATTTAAATAAAGACGGTACGTTTAGTTTAAGATTTTCTTTACCCTCAGATGGTATTATACCTTTAGAATTTAAAGCAGAGTCTAAGGATAAGAGCCAGAAAAGAAAAATAGATACCAGGGTAGAGAGAAGAACCGATAAAGAGAAATAGAAATATGGCTCAAGGTTACCTTTGTTTAATGCTTCACGCACACTTGCCGTTCGTAAGACATCCGGAAGAGGAATATTTTCTTGAGGAGAACTGGCTGTATGAGGCTATTACTGAAACATATATTCCTCTGATAAAGGTTTTTGATAGGCTCATCAAAGATGGGGTAGATTTTAGAATTACTATGTCTTTGACCCCGCCTCTGGTCTCGATGTTAAAAGACCCCCTATTGCAGAATAGATACCAGCGGCATATTGACAGATCAATTGAATTAGCAGCCAAAGAAATAGAAAGGACAGGTTACGATCCTTATTTTCATGGGTTGGCTCTGATGTATCATCGCAAGCTAGTCGAGGCAAAGGAAATATTCTCTAACAGATACAATAAGGATATCGTGGAAGCCTTTAAGGCCTTCCAGGATTTAGGCTATGTTGAGATAGTCGCTTCCTGTGCCACTCACGGATTCTTGCCTTTGCTTTGCTTAAATCCTTCTGATGTAGCAGCCCAAGTTAATATAGGAGTCCAACATTATAAAAAGACCTTTGGCCGGGATCCCAAAGGATTCTGGCTTCCGGAATGCGGTTATTATCCGGGCCTTGATGAGGCCCTAAAAGAAGCGGGCATAAGATATTTCTTCTTAGATTCCCACGGTATTCTAAACGCGGATCCTTTGCCGCGTTACAGCGTATATGCTCCGGTTTATTGCCCTTCCGGCGTAGCTGCCTTTGCCCGGGACTGGGAGTCTTCAAAGCAGGTCTGGAGCTCAAAAGAGGGATACCCAGGTGATCCTGTCTACAGAGAATATTATAAAGATATCGGTTACGAATTGGATTATGATTATATAAAGCCTTATATTCATCCTGCCGGAATACGCATAAATACCGGCTTAAAATATTGGCGGATTACCGGTAACAGCGATTATAAAGAGGCCTATTCTCCGCAGGCAGCCAAAGACAAGGCAGCAGAGCACGCAGGAAATTTTATGTTTAACCGAGAGAAGCAGGTCCAACATCTTCTCTCGACTATGGACAGGAAACCGATTATAGTTGCTCCTTATGATGCAGAGCTCTTTGGCCACTGGTGGTTCGAAGGGCCGATGTGGATAGATTTTCTAGCGCGCAAAATATTTTATGACCAGCAGACAATAAGCATGATTACTCCTTCGCAGTATTTGGGCGAATATCCTACTAATCAAATGTGTCTGCCTTCTTCTTCCAGCTGGGGCTATAAAGGCTATAATGACGTTTGGGTAGAAGGTAGTAATGATTGGCTCTATAGGCATGTGCATGCTGCCGGAGAGAAGATGAGAGAACTCTCTGAAATATTGGACACTTATTCTGATAAGGCAAAACATGACCTTTACCGGAGGGCTTTGAACCAGGCTGGCCGGGAATTATTGCTTACCCAGGCCAGTGATTGGGCATTTATTATGAAAACAGGAACAATGGTGCCTTATGCGCAGAAAAGAGTCAAAGTACATCTTTCTAGATTCAAACGTCTCTATAATGACATCGTCAACAATACAATAGATAATGAATGGTTAGGAGAGGTTGAAGCTAGGGACAATATATTTGCAGATATGGATTGTGCAAAATATTTTATATTAAAGAGAGAATCGGCAAATAAGAATATATAAACAATGAAAGATATAGTGGCTGGCCTGCCAAATATCTTCAGCCAAAATATAAAATCAAAAGAAAGAAAGAAAACAGAAAAAGAGCTTTTTGCCCCTTTCAGCAGTCTTCCCTTTGATAAGATTAATACTGCTTTTGCTATTGCCTTGCATATGCATCAACCTACCATTCCGGCCCAAGGCGATGATTTAGCCAGGGCTGGCCTTATAAGCAATCTAGAATATATGATGAAGCACCAGAATATCGGGGATAACCATAATGCCCCGGTATTCCTGAGTTGTTATTCGCGTATGTCAGATATAATCAGAGAACTCCTAGATAAAGGGCTTCATCCGCGGATAATGTTAGATTATTCCGGAAATCTCTTGTGGGGATTGCGCCAGATGGGAGAGGCAAAGGTCTTGGATAATCTAAGCCAGATAACGGTTGATAAGAAATATTATCCCTCTCTAGAGTGGTTAGGCACAATGTGGTCTCATGCAGTGGTTAGCTCAACTCCGGTTCCTGATATATCTTTGCATATCCGCGCCTGGAGAAATCATTTTGGCGCTATATTCGGCCAGGAGGCGCTTAATCGCCTGAAAGGTTTTTCTGCGCCGGAGATGCAACTGCCTATTCATCCAGATGTCTGTTTTGAATATATAAAGGCCTTAAAAGAGGCAGGTTATGAATGGTTGCTTGTTCAGGAGCACACTATCGAGAATCTAGACGGTTCTCCTATACGAAGGCCGCATTTTCCCCACCGACTAATTGCCAAGAATTCTTTTGGTAAGACTCAGGAGATAGCTGTATTCATAAAGACGCAGGGTTCGGATACCAAACTGGTAGCCCAGATGCAACCTTATTATGAAGCAAAATCGAGACAGAGAGAGGAGTATGCCAAAAAGAGCCTACCGCCTTTGGTATTACAAATAAGTGATGGAGAAAACGGCGGGGTGATGATGAATGAGTTTCCTCCTAAATATAAAGAGGTATTTAATGAAATAGGCCGGGAAGGAACGGTCGCTTTAAATGTAAGCGAGTATTTTGAATATATAAAAAGAGAGCGGGTTAAAGAGGAGGACTTTTTGCCGGTCCAGCCGATATCCCAGCATAAAATTTGGGAATTCGTTAATAAGTTTTCTCCCCGGGCAGTTGAAGAGGCTATCCAGAAGGCAAAAAATAAATACGGACAGATTAATCTAGAAAAGGCCTCCTGGACAAACGATAAAAACTGGGTGAAAGGGTATATGGATATCCTAGATCCGATAAATAAATTAAGCGCTCGTTTTCATGAACGCTTTGATGATACGCCTATGGATTGTCCGGATCCGAAATATCGGCAGGCACTTCTATATTTATTGCTTTCTCAAACAAGTTGTTTTCGCTATTGGGGCAAAGGTATCTGGACAGAATATGCAAGAGAGATCTGCCGTAGAGGCATGGAGGCAATCGAAAAATCCTAGCAACTTATTGACTTTGTGGGGAATTTTGATATAATCGCATAGTTAATTATTTTTTAAATTTTGTTTTATTCGGCTATAAGTTAAGTCATATTGTTGAAAGAGAGGGCATATGGGAGAACTTAGAAAAGATCCGGTTTTGGGTAGATGGGTAATTATTGCCACAGAGAGAAATAAGCGGCCTGACGCTTTTGTCAGCGAGAAAAAAGAAAGCCCTCCGGATAATATTGAGAAATGCCCTTTTTGCGTTGGTAAGGAAAAGATAACCCCGCCTGAAATTTATAGCTTACGCGATCCCAACACAAAGCCCGATGAGCCAGGCTGGCGCATAAGAGTGGTGCCGAATAAGTTTCCAGCCTTAAGCATTGATATCCCCATTGAGAAAAAAGGATTCGGACTTCATGACATGATGACTAATTTCGGAGCACACGAAGTGGTTATTGAAAATACAGACCACCATAAAGAAATAAAAGATCAGTCAATTGATGAGATTGTGGATGTCATAAGCGTGCTTCAATATAGAATCGAAGATTTGCATAAAGACCACAGGTTTCGTTACATCCTGGTTTTTAAAAATAAAGGAAGCAATGCCGGAGCCTCTTTGGCGCATCCGCATCATCAGATTATAGCCCTTCCGATTACCCCCAAAAGAGTGAAGGAAGAATTAAAGGGCGCGAATTTATATTTTAAGATGAAGGAACGCTGTATTTTCTGCGATTTAATGGAGCAGGAGAAGTCCTGGGGGGAAAGGATAATCTACGAGAATGACGCATTTATAAGCTTTTGTCCTTATGCCTCGCGTTTTCCATTCGAGGTTTGTATAATGCCCAAAGAGCACAGCATTGATTTCTATGATCCAAAGATAAAGCAGGACATAAGGTCTCTGGCGGACATCTTAAAGGTAATTCTGGCCAGATATAATAAAGTATTAAATGATCCTGAATATAATTACATAATTCATGCCTCGCCAAATCGTTTCTCTCGTACTGGCTATTGGCAGACAATCGAACAGGATTATCATTGGCATATAGAGCTTTTCCCCAAGCTTACTAAGGTAGCGGGATTTGAATGGGGAAGCGGTTTTTATATTAATCCAGTCTCGCCAGAGTTAGCAGCTAAATACTTGAAAGAAGCCCAAGTCTAAAAATGAAAAATTTAAAAATTCTGTTGCTCTCTTCAGAAGTCACCCCTTTTGCTAAAACAGGCGGCTTAGCCGACGTAACTGGTATTTTGCCTATAGAGCTTAAATCTTTAGGTTGCAATGTGGCAGTATTTTTGCCGTATTACCGCCAGACAAAGGTTAAAGGCAAGGACTTCGAAATAAGACTGGTAAAGAAAGATTTAAAGACAAGGGTAGGCAATGTGGATATTTATTTTTCTCTTTATCAATGCAAGAGAGAAAAATGTGATTTCTTTTTTATAGATAGACCTGAGTTTTTTGATAGGGATTTTCTCTACGGCACCTCGGTCCAGGATTATCCGGATAATGCCCATCGTTTTGCCTTTTTTGCTAAGTCGGTCCTGACTTCTATTGCTGCTATTGGTTTCAGGCCAGACGTTATTCATTGTAATGATTGGCAGACAGCATTAACCCCCTTTTATTTGAAATACGCAGGAGAAAATACTGAGCTTTTTAAGAATTCAGGAACACTTTTCACTATACATAATTTAGCCTATCAGGGGCTTTTCGAAAAAGAGATAATGCCAGAAATAGGCATTGGTTATGAATTTTTTACCCCTGAGTCTCTTGAATTTTACGGCAGAGGCAGCTTTATAAAGGCAGGCATACTTTATTCTGATGCAATTAGCACGGTAAGCAAAGGATATGCACGTGAGATTTTAACCAAAGAATTCGGCTGTGGATTAGAGGGCCTTCTTAATCTACGCAAAGACGCCCTTTATGGAATATTGAATGGAGTGGACTATTCTGATTGGAATCCAAAGTTGGATAAGTTTATTAAAACTAGATATGATATAACTACTTTAGACAAAAAGCTTATGTGCAAGAAGGACTTATTGAGCCAAATGAAACTAAAGGCATCTTTAGACGCTCCTTTATTAGGAATAATAAGCAGGCTAGCTGAACAAAAAGGTATAGATATAGTTTGTGCTGCTATGGCTCAAATTATAAAACTCGGCGCTAATGTAGTAATCTTGGGGACCGGTGATGAGAAATATCATAAGCTATTGAGAGAATTGGCTAGGAAATACCCAAAGAATATAGGCATAAAAATTACTTTTGATAACGCCCTGGCCCACAAAATTGAGGCAGGTTCTGATATGTTTCTTATGCCTTCACGTTACGAGCCGTGCGGCTTAAATCAGATGTATAGTTTGAGATACGGCACTATACCTGTGGTAAGGGCGGTTGGCGGTCTTGATGATACCATTATTGATTATTCGCAGGATCCTGTCTCAGGTAATGGTTTTAAATTCAATCAGGCCAATACTGATGATTTTATTAATGCTTTAAAAAGAGCCATTTCTGTTTATTCTAATAAAAAAGAATGGATTAAACTGCTTAAAAGGGCAATGGGTTTTGATTTTTCTTGGGAGAAGTCTGCCAAAGAATATATTAGGCTTTATACGCAAATAGCCAAGAGACATTAGGTTCTTAGCTGCCCCCTTTTTAGCTACGGGATGAGCCTCAAGTTTTATCTTGAGGCTTTTTGTTTTTAAGTGTATAATTGAAAGTTAAATTCACCTCACCCGATGTGGCGTTAATTTTAGGGAGATATATATGAAGTCGAGTAGTTTTAGTGAAGAATTAAAATCCAAGCTGGATAAGGCTAACTATCAGAAGTTGTGCGCGATAGCAAATCCTAAAGTTCATCAGTTTGTTTTTGAATGCGCCCAGCTTTGTAATCCGAAAGATATATTTGTCTGTAGCGACTCTAAAGAAGATATCTCTCATGTGCGTAAGCAGGCAGTTTCAAAGGGTGAGGAAAAGCCGTTGGCGATTCCAGGACACACTTATCACTTTGACGGCATCAAGGATCAGGGCCGGGATAGAAAAGCTACAAAGTATCTTGTGCCTAAAACTGATACCTTAAGCAAGGCCTTGAATAAGATTGGGCGAGAAGAGGGATTAAAAGAGGTAAAGGAACTACTTAAAGGCTCTATGCAGGGTCGCAGCATGATTGTGCGCTTCCTTTCATTAGGGCCAACCAATTCTATCTTTAGCATTCCTTGTGTGCAGTGTACGGATTCTTGGTACGTGGCTCACAGTAAGGATCTTCTTTATCGGCCAGCATATGAAATGTTTAAGCAAGGAGTAAGTCAGTCTGAACTTTTCTGTATTTTGCATTCAGTAGGCAAAATGAATAAGCATATGGTAAGTGTAGACTTAGATAAGAAGCGTATTTATGTCGATTACACGCAGGATACTATCTATAGCGTTAATAGTCAGTATGCCGGTAACACCATTGGTTTAAAGAAGCTTGCACTTCGTCTTACCATTCGCAAGGCTGATAGAGAGGGATGGCTTGCTGAGCATATGTTGTTAGTGGGAGTACATGGACCCAAGGGACGAAAAACCTATTTAGCAGGAGCTTTTCCCAGCGCCTGCGGAAAAACTTCTACAGCTATGCTTCCTGGAGAAACAGTAGTAGGCGATGATATTGCATACTTTCGCAATATCGATGGTAAGGCGAGGGCAGTGAATGCCGAATCGGGAATTTTTGGCATTATTCAGAATATCAACCCTACTGATGACCCTGTGATTTATAAAACCTTAAGCAGTCCGGGTGAAATTATATTTTCTAACATTTTGGTAAATAACGCTAGACCCTATTGGTTAGGAATGCATTGTGAGCTTCCTAAGGAAGGAGTGAATTTTTCAGGTGCCTGGCATGAAGGCAAGGTTGATGAAGAAGGCAATAAAATCCCCGCAGCTCATAAAAATGCCCGCTACGCTGTTAGGTTAGAGGTTCTCGAGAATGTTGATCCTGAGTTGAATAATCCAAATGGGGTAGAATTAGCTGGTATAATGTACGGTGGAAGAGATGCTAAAGGCTATGTGCCGGTGCAGCAGAGCTATAATTGGGAGCATGGTATTATCGCTTACGGCGCCTCGCTCGAGACTGAAACAACCTTTGCAACTATTGGTAAAGAAGGTGTGCCTGAAATAAACTTGATGAGCATCCAGGATTTTGTCTCTATTCCTTTAGGTAAGTATATACTTAATAACTTAGAGTTTGGGAAAAAGCTCAAAGTAGCACCCATTGTTTTCGGCGTTAACTACTTTCTTCGAGATGAAGAAGGTAAATTCTTAAATGCTGTTCGTGATAAGCATGTGTGGGTGAAGTGGATGGAACTGCGTATACATAATGAAGTTGGCGCGATACAATGTCCTACTGGTTGGATTCCTGAATATGATGATCTGCGGGCGCTTTTTTCCCAAGTCTTGAAAAAGGATTACGCAAAGGAAGATTATATCAAGCAATTTACTATTCGTATCCCTGAGAATATAGCTAAGCTTGATCGGGTAGAGAAGTTTTACAGAGATAATGTCACTGATACGCCAGATCTACTCTTTGAAGTGTTAGGACAGCAGCGCGAACGCCTACTTAAAGCACGTAAGCAGTTTGGGGATTATATTTCACCAGAGAAGTTAAAAAATAATTAGAAACCTTTAGTTAGCAGATAAGTATTTATTTGTATAATTATGTCAACCCTATAGCGTCTAAAAAGATTGTATAGGGTTTTTTTGCAGTAGAATAGTAAATAAACGACATTTAGACTCCTCAGGTTTGCGCAATAATTAAAGGAGTAATTATGGCAAAGGAGAAGATTTTTATAGTTGAGGATGAAGATGAATAGAGGCGTAGGATCTATTATAGGAATTTGTGGCTTTTTAGTTTTATTTGCTTATAAATTATGCTTTGCTTTTGATGATGGTGATTTTCAATACTGGAACACAGAGAGCGCCTCTTGGAAAATCAATGATGATTGGAAAGGGCAATTTGAGGTAGAATTTCGTTATGGCGATGATGCAAGTAATTTTTATTACCAGCATTCAGATTTAGGATTTGTTTATTCAGGAGTGGTTGAATGGTTAGATTTGGGCATTAATTATAGGCAGGCATTTGAAGAAAAAAGCAGCATCTGGCGATATGAGAATATACCGCATTTTAATGCCACAGTTAAATGGAAATTGTTAGATTTTTCACTCAGCAATAGAGCAAGGTTAGAATATAAGAATAGAGAAGAAGCAGATAACTA
>Ga0180009_10000792_pt1 | contig 41015 bp, 44 predicted proteins | sample OS_PC_MetaG_FD_123537 | JGI IMG/M metagenome (GOLD analysis project Ga0180009, IMG submission 123537) | Groundwater microbial communities from the Aspo Hard Rock Laboratory (HRL) deep subsurface site, Sweden - OS_PC_MetaG | ecosystem: Environmental > Aquatic > Deep subsurface > Groundwater...
AAATCTTGCCTTGACCCCTTGCTTTCTAAGCCTGTCTATAAGTCTCCTTTCTACGGCCATAAAAGCGCATCCATAGTCACGTAACGACACTTTTGTTCTTTTTCTCGTTAACCAATTTGAAACCTTGGAAATCAATCGCCTCTCTAAAGAATCCTTCCTCTTGTATCTCCAACCATTTACAAAATCAAAACCTTTCTCTATTTTATCTAAAAATTTTGGTATATCACGGGGGTCGTTTTGTAAATCTCCGTCCATAGTGATAATTATCTCTCCTCGTGCAACCTCAAAACCAGCCAAAAAGGCGTAGAGTTGGCCACGATTTTTCTTAAATTTTATAATCCTTACACGCGTATTTTCTATTTGGATATTTTTTATAATATCATATGTTCTATCTTTACTGCCGTCGTCTATAAATATTATCTCATAGCTTTTATTGAGAGAAGTTAATACTTCGCTTGTTCTATGGTAAAATTTTTTTATATTATCCTCTTCATTAAACAATGGGGTAACTACAGAAATTAAAACTACCTCTGTCTCTATAACCATTTTTTCACTTTACCTTATAAATATCTATACTGTAATATGTTGAGAAGAGATAGAAACTTTCTGCACAGTAGAACTTATCTTTTAACCTACCAACAAGCATGTACTTGCGGTTCAAAAAAATTTCATAAAAGGTATATTAAACAGAAATGTTGAAACGGTTCATTTCAGCTAAATTGATACTCTTTTGTTATTATGATACATCTTTTTTCACTATAAAACAAGGGGAAAGTCATCAACTCTACAGCTAATACTGTGCAAGCGGCGTTCAGAAACTGCTCAGATACTATAGTCGAGAATCTCTCCAGAATCTTCTCGACTGTGCTTCCATGTTATGCTCTGAAAACAACTTGAAGAATACTTGAAGGATGGGTTTAATTTTCTTGTAGATTAAGACTTTTTATCAGGGGATTTTTTGGGTTATTATAATATCGGCAGATACTTATCCACTTCGTACTGGCTAACCTGCGCCTTATATTCATCCCATTCCATTTTTTTATTTCTTATGAAAAACTCGAATAGTTTATCTCCTAGGGTTTCTCTTACTAACTTGCTCTTTTCCGTAAGCTTTATCGCCTCGTATAAATCTTCCGGCAAGGACTCTATGCCGGCTCTTGCCCTTTCTTCTTCTGACATGTGATAGATATTATCCTCTGATGGTTTAGACAGTTTGTATTTTTTCTTTATGCCTTCAAGTCCTGCTGCAAGCATCACAGAAAATGCCAGGTATGGATTTGTTGCCGGGTCAGGGGAACGGAATTCTATTCTTGTTGCCTTTTCTTTGCCGGGTTTATACATGGGAACTCTAACAAGTGCTGAACGATTCATCTGAGCCCAGCATATGTATACAGGCGCCTCATAACCGGGCACAAGCCGCTTATAGGAATTGACCCACTGATTTGTCACGGCTGTAGTCTCGTTAACATGCTTTAAAATGCCTGCTATAAAAAACTTGGCTATTTCTGAAAGATGCGTTTTATCGGCTTTATTAAAAAATGCGTTTTTTGAGCCTTTGAAAAGCGACTGGTGCACATGCATGCCGCTACCGTTTATGCCATAAATTGGTTTTGGCATGAACGTCGCGTATTTCCCATGCTGCCTGGCAATCTCTTTTACGACCATGCGGTATGTCATGACATTGTCTGCCATTTTAAGGGCTTCACAATAGCGTAGGTCAATCTCGTGCTGCGAGGTTGCGACCTCGTGATGCGAATATTCCACATCTATGCCCATATTTTCAAGCATAATCACTGTCTCGCGTCTCAGATCCTGCGCCACATCAAGAGGTGTTAAATCAAAATACCCTCCCCTATCAAGTATTATTGTATTTTTTGGGTTTTCAAAATAAAAATACTCCAGTTCCGGCCCTATATAGTAAGTAAACCCAAGATCTTTTGCCTTCTGTAAATTTTTCTTAAACACATATCTCGGGTCTCCTTCAAAAGGACTGCCGTTGGGTTTCAGAATATCACAAAACATCCTGGCCGAAAATCCATCCTTACCTGTCCGCCATGGAATTAACCGGAATGTTGACGGGTCAGGCATCGCCACCATATCGCTTTCTTCTATACGCGCAAAACCCTCTATGGAGGAACCATCAAAACCCATACCATCTACCAGCGCTTTCTCTAGTTCGCTTCTTGTGATAGATATGCCTTTCAAAAAACCCAGGACATCGGTAAACCATAATTTGATAAATCTAATGTTATGTTTTTTTGCTAATTTTAATATATCTTTTCTGTCCTTTGCCAGCATGACTATCTCCTTTTATATTCACCCGATACAATAGTTTTAATCCCACCCCGAGTATTAAATTCTCCTTTAATATATGCCCACTTTGGTTTGCAAGCCTTTACAAAATCTTCTATGATTTTATTCACTACGTGTTCATGGAATATTCCTACATCCCTGTAAAAGAGCATATACATCTTGAATGATTTTAATTCTACACAAAATTTAACAGGCTTGTACTGAATAGTTATATTGGCAAAATCCGGTAATCCTGTTTTTGGGCACACACATGTAAATTCAGGATTTTCCAATGTAATCGTATAGTCCCTGTCAGGATATTGGTTTTCCCAGACCTCAATCTCTGGCGTTTTTAGCTTGCGTACGTTTTTCTGTAAACCTTCGTAATGAGATTTCATTTCATTTCATGCGCGACTATAATAGCTTCTGCAACTTCTTTCATTGGCTTCCTGTGATCCATGCTGTATTTTTGAATCTTCTTAAAAGAATCTTCTTCTGTAAGAGCTTCCTGCTTCATCAAAATGCCTTTTGCTTTTTCCACTACTTTTCTTGTCTCAAGCTCTTCCTGTATAACCCTGGTCTTCACCATCAACTCTGTATTCTCTATTGCAATTGCTGCCTGGTTTGCAACGCTTGTGAGGACATTTATCTCCGTAGGCGTAAATTTATGGGGCTGAGATGTGTAGCAATTCAAAACACCTATAACCTTCCCTTTGACTGCGAGAGGGACGCATAACAAAGATACAAGCTTTTCTTTCATAGCTATGTCTTTATATTTATACTCCGGTTCTTTTGCGACATCCGCTACAACTATTGGTTTATTCTGAAGAACTACTTTCCACGCAACTCCTTCACCTTTAGCCAGAGGCTTTTTATTTATATATTCCTGGCTAATGCTCTGCGTGGCCCTGATATCTAAATTTTGTTTCTTCTCATCTATGAGCATCAATGAGCAAATCCTGGAATTCATGACTTCTGCAGTAACTGTTACTATAAGTTTCAATATATCCTCGAGATACAGATCGCTTGATATAGCCTTGCTGATCTTAGAAATAGCTTCTATAGTATAGTTGGATTTGGATGTTTTTTTCTTTGGTTTTATTGCCATAGATAACCACCCCAACTTCGGAAGACGCCTACGGCGTTTCTGAAGTTTATAATGCCACAATAACTACGCCTGCTTCGTCTGCAAGCTTTAATGTCTCTTCCTTATCTATAATCAATGTCTTTTTAGCCTCTATTGCAAGGCAGCTAGCCTTGACTTCCTGAAGCAGCTTTATCGTATCAGGCCCTATCACAGGCACATCAAACCTCATATCCTGCCTTGGCTTTGTCACCTTTATAACAACAACGCCTTCCTTGCCATATTTAGCAGCTCTTTTGATTGCCTCATCAGTACCTTCAATAGATTCTACTGCCAGGACACTTTTTTCTTTTACTATAACCGATTGGCCAATGTCCAAGCCTGCTATAGTCTTTGCTATCTTCCTCCCAAAATCTATGTCTTTCAGAATTCTTTCATCAGGCAACAATCTAGTAAGAACACCTTTTTTAGGAAGGCAATCTGATAAAAAAATTATTGAACTTAAAACCCTGATACCTCTAAGCTCCAGGAGCCTTGCAACAGCCCCTATTATAGAATCTGTTTTTTTATTCCTTATATTTCCCAGTAGAAGCTGCATCCTCTGATCAATCTTTATATTCTTATCGAAAAGTAGCTTATGCCTTACCTGGCCTGCCATTATAATAGAGCGTATATTTTCTTCCTTGAGAATCTTTAGCAATTTCTCAAGTTCTCCTACGCCAAGCCAGTATATTTTACTTACAAATTTTTCAAGCTCTTTTGATGTTTCTTCGTTTATGCCTATAGCAATTACTTCAACGCCTTTCTTTCTGGCGTTCTCGGCAAATATAATAGGAAATCTGCCGTTGCCAGCTATAAGCCCAATTCTGCTAATCATTTTCTCCGTTCATAAGTTGACACTCTGACAATGTCAGAGTGTCAACTTATATGGTTTTATTTGCTGCCCCTGCAAATGCCTCTTTCTGAATTCTTTAAAAAATCAAGGAGATATTTCACTTCTTCAACAAGTTCTATTTCTTTTTTAACTTTTTCTATGCCGTTTTTTAAAACGAGTCCTGAATGAAATAAAATCTTAAACGCCTTTTTTAATTCCCGTTGAACTTTCTGAGACATACATGCGCGTCTAACGCCTACCAGGTTCAGCCCATATACCCTTGCAGGATTTCCGTCGCAGGTAGAAAAAGGAGGGATGTCCTGCACAACCTTTGAACAGCCTCCTATTATCGCCATCTTTCCAACTCTTGTAAACTGATGCACTCCTGCAAACCCTCCTAGCACAACTTTGTCTTCCAGTGTAACGTGTCCTGCAAGAGTTCCTGCATTTGCAATGACACAGTTATTTCCAACCCTGCAGTTGTGCGCAACATGCGAATATGCCATAAAAAGATTCTCATCTCCTACAGAAGTGCTAGTCCCCTCTTCTGTGCCAGGGTTCATTGTAACATATTCCCTTATAATGTTTTTCTTGCCTATCTTGAGAAATGTTTTTTTGCCTTTATATTTAAGATCCTGCGGCGCACTTCCTATAACAGCGCTTGTAAATATACGCGTCCCCTCTCCTATTATAGTATACCCTTCAACTGTAGTGCGCGGCCCTACAATAGCCCCTTTTGCTATCTCCACATTAGGACCTATAATAGCATAAGGGCCGACTTCTATATCGTCGGCCAACTTTGCTTTTTTATCTACAATTGCTGTGGGATGAATTCTCATAATGGTTGATAAAAAACCACGAATTCCTTAGCTAATTTCGCCTTGCTGTTTTGCTTCGCAAAGCTAAACAGCAGGGCGAAATTCAAAGGTGACAATACATCTTACGCGTCTACAAGAGCAAACATCAGATCCGCTTCAGCTACGACCGCACCATCCACAAGCGCCCTTGTGTGTACCTGGCCTGTCCTTGATTTAAGTTTCATGACCTCTACTTCTAAGCGCAGTTGATCGCCAGGAATAACTGTTTTTCTGAACTTTACATTATCAAGGCTCATGAAATATGCATACTTGCCCATATTCTCTTTTTTATTCAGCAGTAATACTCCTGCCACCTGCGCCATTGCCTCAACAATTAATACGCCTGGCATAACAGGCTTGCCTGGAAAATGCCCTGTAAAAAACTGCTCATTCATTGTAACATTTTTTATACCTATAGCTTTTTTGTCCACCTCGATCTTTATGATCCTGTCCACCAATAGAAACGGATACCTGTGCGGCAGTATTTTCTGTATATCAATGGCATCCAGTGCCCTGCCGCTTGTTTCAACATACACAGCTTTGATGCCGCCGGAATAAATCCTTTCTCTTTGATTATTTATTTTCTCAACCAGCTGCACGTTCAGAGGATGACCGCTGCGCATCGCAATAATATGGCCTCTGATGTTGTACCCCAGGAGGTATAAATCCCCTAAAAGATCCAGTATCTTATGCCTCGCGAATTCGTCTTCAAATCTGAGTTTATTATCTATGACCCCGCCTTCTCCTACCACTACAGTATTGTCGTAATTAGCGCCTTTCCCAAGGCCTTTTTTCCTGAGCTCGTTTACTTCTTTTTCCAGGCAAAAAGTCCTGGCAGTGGAGATTTCTTTTGCAAATGTATTTTCATCTACAGTAAATGATATATACTGCGCCTTTAAAAGAGGATGTTCATAATTCAACGTGTAAGACACCCTAAAATTATCGTCAGGTAAAACCATTATCATGGCCCCATCCTGTTCAGCCCACAGGGGCGCTCTTATCTGGTAAATCTTTTTAGGTAGCCCCTGGTCTTCGATACCCACCTTTCTCAAGATTTCCATGAAGCCTGTTGCGCTTCCATCAAGGCCCGGGAGCTCAGGCCCGTCCGCTTCTATGATTATATTATCTATGCCGAGCGCCCACAATGCGGCCATTAAATGCTCTATTGTGTGGATTTCAACCCCATCGATTCCGATGGAAGTGCGCCTAGGGCTTTTTTCCTGGCAGATAATGCTACTGATATCGGCCTTGACCATAGGAGAATCTTTTATGTCAATCCTTATGAAATTTATGCCCGTATTAGTCGGGGCAGGCTTGAATTTAAGGTTAACGTTCACCCCTGTATGCAGGCCTACTCCTTTTAATTCAACCGATTTTTTTATTGTTCTCTGCTGCATTTTGTTCCTCGTATGATTTTTAACTTTTGTTGTTTTCTTTAGCTGCGGATTTTAATCGCTCAATCTCTTCTTCCAATTGCTTTACCTTTTTAAATAACCCCGGGAGGTTCTGGGTAAATGCATGGATTTTTTTTGCCAGGACATGCGGTTTGGCAGGATAACCTGAAACGCAGGTATTTGAAGGGATAGATTTTGTCACGCCTGACTGGGCCGCAACCACAACGTTATCGCCTATAGAAATATGCCCGATAACGCCTGACTGGCCCGCAATAGTGACATTCTTGCCTATAGTTGCGCTGCCCGATATTCCGCTCTGCGCAACTATTATGGAATTTTCCCCTATTGATACATTATGGGCAATCTGAACAAGATTATCTATTTTCGTACCTTTTTTTATAATAGTTTTATCAAATCGCGCCCTGTCAATAGTAACATTGGCGCCAATCTCTACATCGTCCTCTATTATTACTGTCCCTATCTGCGGAATTCTATGATGCACGCCCTGGACTGTAGAGAAACCAAAACCATCGCTTCCGATAACAGTCCCGCCGTGAATGACAACTCTGTTTCCTATGCTTACCCTTTCCCTTATTATTACATACGGGTAGATAAAACAGTCTGTGCCAATTTTGGTATGGTGGCCTACGTACACGCCTGCGTAGAGAATAGTATTATCTTTTATTTCTACATTATCTTCCAGCACAACATATGGCTCTATAGCTACATTCTTTCCTATCTTTGTTTTGTCGCCAATAATAGCTGTAGGATGAATGCCTTTTGGCCTTCTGACATCGTTTGGCGCCAAAAGAGAAACCATCTTTGCAAACGCCAGAGACGGGTTCTCAGTACGTATAATTGTCTTTTGGGATAGCTTTACATCCCTAGATGTTATAATGGCTGATGCCTTTGTATGGCCCATAAGAGGAAGATATCTAGAATTCGCAACAAATGTAAGATCTCCCTCTTTTGCCTCTTTGATACCACATATGCCTGTAACGATTATATTCTCATCGCCAACTATTTCGCCGTCTATGATACTGGCTATCTCTTTTAATGTCTTCTGCATTTAATGAGCACTTGGTTTACGGCGTTCTTTGAACGCCGTAAACCAACCTCCTATTGTTTTTTCTATGTTTGTGCGAATTAATCCTTGCCATTTTGCGTAGTACATTAAAATAACTGGCTTCCAGTACGTTCAAATCCCCCGCAAAATGGCAAGGATAAGTTCGGACTTATGACTTAACGTCGCCCTTCGGACTCCGTAAGTCATGTCCTCACTTATTTGCCTGACACGTCCTTATATTTATCATTCAATATCTTTATAATTTCGTTCGTGAGATCCATCCCATGATCGCCGTATAAAAGCACTCTGTCATTTACAATAATTGAATATTCATTCTTCTCGCCGTATTCTTTTATGACATCACTCATCTCTTTCAGAATATCCTTCACCATATTATCCCTATCTTTTGTAAGGTCTAGTTTTGCTTCCTGGTCAAAATCTTGTAGAGACTTTATCTTTGCTTCTATATCTGTTTCTTTTTTCTCGCGGCTACTTTTATTCATAAGTTCCAGCTCTTCTCTCATTTTTCTTATCTCCTGGACAACCTTCTCTCGCTCTTTTTGTTTCATATCGCCCTTTGCTTCCAGTTCTTTGTCAAAGTCTTTTGTCTTCCGGTATTCATCAAATGACCTGGATAAGTCGATATAGCCGATTTTACCCTGCGATTCTGCAAAAACATTTCCTGTGGAAAGAAATAAAAATATGAAAGCTAGCGCTAATGCAACTTTATACAACTTTATACAACCTCTTGCAGCCTTATGCAACCTCATATTAGAACCCCCTGCTCATACTAAAGTTAATCCTTCCGGTATGCGACTGGTCATCGGATGGATTTACAGGAAAACCATAATCTAGTTTAACTGGGCCTATAGGAGTTTTTATTCTGATTCCTGCGCCTACGCCTGCTCTAATTCCGCCTGCAGATATCCCCCCTTTTGGCCTGCTATCAGGAACATGCCATACGTTCCCGGCATCTATAAAAAACGCGCCTTTCAAATTCTCTACTATTGGAAAAGTTAATTCTGCATTTGCAATAGCTAATGTACCGCCACCAATAGGATCTCCTGACTGGTCTTTCGGGCCTACGTCACGCTCCTTATAACCCCTGATTGTATATGTGCCTCCTGCAAAAAACCTTTCATAAATAGGCACAGCTCCGCTTCTTCCGTAAGTACTAACTATACCGTCCCTCAATTTTAATTCCAGCACAAAAGGCCCTATTGTAGAATAATGGCTTATTGAATTGAAAAATTTGGCAAAATCCCTATCCCCTCCAAGCATGCCACCCGCTATTTCAATAGACCCTACCAGAATAGACCCTTTTATAGGATTAAATTTATTGTCTGTGGTGTTCTTTGTAAGCTGGAACATAGTGCTGGATATGGTATTCTTTCCTTCTTCATCCTTCAATGCCTGAGAAACATTGCTATCCAGGTTGGATATGTCTACTTCTTCCAGCTTGTAAGTAAGATCTCCTCTGAAAGTTTCATTGAATTCTTTCCCAAATCTTATATTTCCGCCTTGCCTTTTTTCGTCATAAGCATATCCTGAAGAGCCGCTTTTATTATATTCTGAGGCATAAAGGTCGAATCCAAAAGAAAGAGGTTGATCGAATATCCAAGGCTCTGTCCAACTCAGTAAATAATTTTTACGAGTAGAGCCGAATTCTCCTCTCAGCCTGAGATCCTGGCCGTCTCCTGTAAATGTAGGAAAATTCAACAGATCAAAATTTCTCTGCTCTATTTCCACAAAACCTATGAGCTTATCTATTGAACTAAACCCTCCGCCGAAACTGAATTCGCCTGTCTTTGTCTCTTTTACATCCACCACCATATCCCTCTTATCCGGCACAGTTGTTTCCTCTGTATTAAATGTTATATCTTCGAAATAACCCAGGTTATAAAGGCGCTCTTTGCTCCTTTTTAACTTTGCTCCGTCATAACGTTCTCCCGGTTTTATCCTTAATTCCCTGCGTATTACAATATCTTTTGTCTTTGTATTGCCTCGTATATTGATCTTGTTTACGTACGCTACCTCTCCTTCTGTAAAAACATACATGATGTCAATCCTGTCTGTTTCCATGTTCAAAAGCGTATCAGGCCTTACCCTGGCCATTATATATCCTTTATCAAAATAATGTTCCTGTAAACTACCTACATCGACATGAAGAGCTTCTTCTGTAAATGTGTCGCCTGGTTTCATTTTCAAAAGCGCCTTTAGTTCTTCTCCAGAAAATACAGCGTTGCCGCTAACTTTTATAGCACCTGTTACATATTTTCTGCCTTCTTCTATGCGCACAGCAACCTCAATCCATTTCTTCCTGGCCTTTTCCTGGAAAAGAAGTTCATATGCCGGCTTTACATCCAGAAACCCGGACTGTTTATAAAAATTCTTGATGCGCTCCATATCATCTTCCAGAACCTCTTTTTTGTAAACCCCGGAGCGGAAAAATCCTGCTGTCCTGGACTTCATGATCTTTGCTATGCGCTTGTCGCTAAATGCGGTGTTGCCTATCAGGTCTATCTTTTTTACAACCGCCCTTGCGCCTTCGTCTATTGTAAATATAGTTTTGGAAGAGCTGCTAGTTTCATCCATTTCGATTTTATAGGTTACATTTACCCAGGGATAGCCTTTTTTCTCGTACAAATCTTTTATGTTATCCGCATCCTTTTTGAGTTTTCTTTCATCTGCAAATTCGTTCAGCTTTGACTCCACAACACCTTCCAGCTTTCTGGAGTCAAAAACCTTGTTTCCGATAAAAATTATTTTAGTAAGAGGCGCTTTTTCTGTAACGGTAAAAATAACGCCTACGCCTTCTTGAACATCTTCCACTGATACGCTTACATCGCTGAAAAAACCCAAAAGATATAGCCTTTTTATATCCTCATCCACTCCTTTTTGGGAAAATGCGTCGCCTTTTTTTGTTTTCAATTTTGACAGGATTGTGGCGCCGGAAACTGTTTTGTTGTTCTTTACGTCAACATATTTTATTAACTTCTGGCCAGGGGAAATCTCCTCGCCAAAAGCGGGCTTTATGGAAATAAATGCCAGGATTATAAATATAAACCATATAAATTTAAAGATATTATTTTTCATACATTAATTAAATTAATATATCATATATATAAAACTATGTCAAACGAAACTCACACCTGGACAACTTGCGAAGTTGACCGATCAAAATGCCTCTTCAGTTATCAGGCCTTCTTCCTTTAAGGCGAGGTTATCAAACTTTGCATAATCCCTGAGAAAAGCAAGTTTTATAGATCCTACTGGGCCATTACGCTGCTTTGCTATTATCACCTCTGCAATGCCTTTGTTTTCCTCTGTGGGATTGTAATATTCCTCCCTCAGAAGAAGCCCTACTACATCAGCGTCCTGCTCTATGGCGCCTGATTCTCTTAAATCAGAAAGCTGAGGCCTGCGATCTTGACGATTTTCCACTGCCCTTGAAAGCTGGCTGACCGCTATAACAGGAACGCTTAATTCTCTTGCAAGGGCCTTTAATGAACGCGATATCTCTGATATCTCCTGCTGCCTGTTTTCAGAGCCTGGCATGCCCTGCATCAATTGCAGATAGTCAACAATTATAAGCTGTATATTATGCTGAGATTTCAGCCTTCTCGCTTTTGCCCTGAGCTCCAGAACAGAAAGTCCTGCTGTATCATCTATAAAAATAGGCGCGTCTGAAAGTTTTCCCGCAGCATTTGTAAGTTTTGGCCAATCTGACTGGGATAAAAAACCTGTTCTGACATTATGGGCATTTACCCTTGCATGAGAACATAGCATCCTCTGCACAAGCTGTTCCTTTGACATTTCCAGGCTGAATATGATAAGAGGTATTTTTTCCGCAACGCCTACGTGTTCCGCTATGGAACTCACTAGAGCGCTTTTGCCCATCGACGGGCGGCCTGCAAAAACCACCAGATCTGATGGATGCAGCCCTGCGGTCATGCTGTCAAAATCGCTGAATCCAGTAGGGATACCTGTAACATGGGCCTTTTTCTGATAAAGCTGGTCTATGGTCTCTATACTGCCTTTTATTATCTCTTTGAGCGGCGCAAAATTTGACTCTATCTTTCTGGAAGATATATCGAATATTATGCGTTCGGCCTTATCTAAAATCTTTTCCACTTCGCCATGCACGTCATAACTTTCCGAGATGATGTTGGTAGCGGCCGAGATGAGGTTTCTCAGTATGCTTTTTTCTTTTACAATACTGGCGTAATGCCTTACATTGGCTGCTGTGGGCACAACTGTGGTAAGATTTGCAATATAGGTGGATCCTCCTACCTTGTCCAAATCGCCTGTCTTCTTTAATTCTTCTATCAGCGTGACTATATCAATGGCTTTATTGTCACTGTATAGTTTAAGCATGCTCTCAAAAATTCTGCGATTTGAGTCATTATAAAAACTGGCGCTCGCAAGCATTTCTATGGCATAACCGATAGCTGTTTCTTCTATCAGCATAGAGCCCAGAACAGCCATCTCTGCTTCAAGATTCTGCGGAGGCATCTTTTCAAAGTTTATATCAATCTTGTCCACTGTGTTCTTCTAACCTTTAAACTTTAAACTACTTTTTTACCACCCACACCTTCACCTCAGCAATCACCTCTGGGTGGAGTTTTATAGCTATATTATAAACTCCTAATTTTTTTATCGGTTCTTCCAGAATTATTTTTCGCTTTTCTATTATAAGTCCTTCCACCTCAAATGCCTGGCTAATATCCTGGTTCGTAACGCTTCCGAAAAGCTTGTCATCTTCTCCTGCTTCCATTGGTATGGTGCAAGAAAGCGCGCAGATTTTTTCTTTAACAGCATCTGCCTCTTTTTTCTCCTTAGTCTGCGCAATCAGTTTCTTCTTTTTTATATCTTCTATAATTTTCAAATTGGAATCAATAGCTTTCCTAGCCAGCTTTTTAGGAAATAAAAAATTTCTGGCGTATCCGTCTTTTACATCTATTATATCACCCATCGAACCTATACTTTTCACGTCCTCTATTAATATGACTTTCATAGTTTTATTCTCCTACGTATGGTAGTATCGCGATATGCCTTGCCCTTTTTATTGCGGTTGCTATTTTGCGCTGGTGCTTTGCGCAATTACCAGTAAACCTGTTAGGCATTATCTTGCCTTTTTCTGTAATAAACCTCTTCAGTTTCATAGAGTCCTTATAATCTATGGCCTCTGTTTTATCTAGGCAGAATCTGCATGATTTTTTCCTGAAAAATTTTTCTTTTGAATCAAACTTTTTAGTTTTAGTTTTTGGCTTCCTTGTCTTTTCATCTGATCGTCTTGGCATTTTATCGTCTCCTTATCGCTATGTTGGTGAAAGGTGTAAAGTGAAAAGTAAATGTGTCACCTTAAACCTTTCACCTTTAACTATTTTAAAATGGCGCGTCTTCTTCTGGTTTAATATGCTCCGCTGGCGCCTCTTCTACAAATGTCTCCTTCTGAGGCTCGGGCATCTCTTCAGACCCTCCCGTTCCATGTTTGGTTGGAGAACCTAAAAACTGCACCCTGTCAGCTACTATATCCAGAGTACTTCGTTTCTGGCCGTCCTGTTCCCAGGCGCGGTATTGCAGCCTACCTTCTATAAAAACAGGCCTACCCTTTGTTAGATACTGACTGCAGCTTTCTGCCTGTTTGCCAAATACAACCACCCTCACAAAACACACCTCATCTTTCTTTTCTTTGTTTTGTGTCATAAATGTCCTATTTACAGCCAGGCCAAATGTGGCAACAGGCGTACCGCTCGGAACATAACGAAGTTCTGGGTCTCTTGTAAGATTTCCAATCATTAATACTTTATTAAGGCTGGCCATTCCCCCCCTCGCTTTCTCTATAACTTTGTTATAAACATGCGCAATATAGATTCGTTCAACACAAGGTTTTTCTTTATAGCGGATATAGCTTCCGGTATAACGCTGAAACTTATCCGATAGTAAATACCTTCTTTATTTTTCTTCAAGGGGTAAGCTAATCTATTTTTCCCAATCTCTTTTGTATCAGCTATGGCTCCTTTATGTTTTGTGACAAGCTCCTGTATCTGGCCCAGGATTTTATCTACTCCTGTTTTATCCAGATCCGGCTTTAAAATAAACACGCTTTCGTATTGTTTCATCCCAATCCTCCGTATTTGTTAAATTTATTCATTGCGGCGTTAACACCTTGGCCTATCCAGTATTCACAAGCTTGCGCAGCGTTATCCAGTACTTCTGGAAGATTTTTCTGTTCGGCTTTTGTAAATTTACCGAGCACATAACTTGAAAGACTCTTTATGTTTTTTTTTCCTAGAATCCCTATTCTCATTCTTGGGAATTCTTGCATGCTGATCGAGTCTATTATGGAATTTAATCCGTTATGGCCACCGCTTGAACCTTTAGGTTTTATTCTTATTGCGCCAAAAGGCAATGCTATATCATCTATTATTACAAACATATCATGATAGTTTATATCAAGCCAGTTCAAGATAGGTCTCACTGAATGGCCTGAAAGATTCATGAATGCCTGCGGCATCGCAAGAAAAGCCTTTTCTTTACCTATCTGACCCTCTCCTATTAATGCATTAAAACGTTTGCTTGTTTTAAATTTTATATTATTAATCCTGGCAAACTTTTCTAAAACTAAAAATCCTATATTGTGGCGCGTAAGAGCATATTCTGCGCCTGGATTCCCCAGGCCAACTATCAACTTCACTTCTTCTCTTCCTTTTTCTCTTGCTTTGGCGCCTCTTGTTTTTCTTCTTCCTCAGCCTCTTCTTTTTCTTTCTTCTCTCTTATAAGTTCAGGCTCTAGGGATTCGCCTTCTACAGGCGCTGCAACAGCCTCTTCAATCGTCTTTACATGTTCAACGCTGAATACTATGCTCTCAGAATCGCCTAGGATCTTTACCCCTTCTGGAAGTAATATATCTTTTATGCTCAATGTCCCACCTATATTGAGGTTTGTAATATCTACTTCTATCTTATCTGGGATATTAGTAGGTAAACACTCTACCTCCACTTCCCACATGACATGTTGCAACACCCCTCCTTCCTGCTTTACTCCAGCTGCCTCGCCTTTTGATATAATAGGGACCTTTACTTTTAATGTCTCTGTAAGAGATATCTCATTAAGGTCCAAATGCATAAGAACGTCCTTTACGGGGTCTTTTTGTATCTCTTTTATTACAACTATCCTCTCTTTTTTCTTTTTGTCTCCCTCGATAAAAAGTTTTATAATGACATTCTCCCCAGCCTCTGTGTGCAAGGCCTTTGAAAGGCTCTTGGAGTCTATCTTTAAAGACAGTGTTTCCTCGCCTTTTCTATAAACCACGCCCGGCACCATCCCAGCATTCCTGAGTTTTTTATTCAATTCTTTCCCTTTTTCTTCCCTTAGATTTGCTTTCAATTCTACAAAATCCATTTTAATCGCCCTTTCTAGTTAAAAAGACAACTTACAGATTCTTCATTATGAATCCTCTTTATTGCCTCTGCTAAAAGAGGCGCTATTGACAGAACTTCTATCTTTTTATGCTTCTTTCCATTTTCCACAGGTATGGTATTTGTTACAAATAATTTCTTTATACTAGAGTCGTTTATGCGTTTTATCGCAGGCCCTGAAAGAATAGGGTGCGTGATAGCAGCGTATACTTCCTTCCCACCCTGTTTTTTTAATGCGCTAGCCGCCTCTACAAGAGATGACGCTGTTGCAACAAGATCATCCACTATAATCAGATTTTTGCCCTTTATGTCACCAAGTATATTCATTGCCTCTGTATCTTCTCCGCTGATCCTGCGTTTATCAATTATAGCAAGCGGGGCATCGAATTTTTTTGCATAAGCCCTTGCCATTTTTATGCCGCCCACATCAGGAGAGACTATTACTATATCTTTCAACTTTATATTTTTTATATGCCTTACAAAAATATTTACTGCGTAAAGATGATCCATGGGTATATCAAAAAATCCCTGAATCTGGCCTGCGTGAAGATCCACTGTCAAGATCCTGTTCACGCCTGCTGTAGTAATAAGATTTGCCACAAGCTTTGCTGTTATAGGAACTCGTGGCTGGTCTTTTCTGTCCTGCCTGGCATAACCAAAATAAGGCAGTACCGCTGTGATTCTTTTTGCAGAAGCCCTTTTAAGCGCGTCTATAAGAATCAGGAGCTCCATAAGGTTATTATTCACAGGAGAGCATGTTGGTTGGACTATAAAAACATCTTTGCCGCGCACATTCTTATTTATTTTTACACGTATCTCGCCTTCGCTGAATGTAGTAACAAGCGCATCTCCCAAAGGCATATTTAGATATTTACATATCTCTTGTGCTAATTTAGGATTCGCATTTCCTGTAATTATTTCCATATGGATAGTTCTCCTCTGAATTTTGCTAACTTTACAATTCGTGCCATGCACCATTTGCAAAGTTAGCAAAATTGGTTAAGGAATTCATGATTTATTGTTCTTTTTATTTAATAGCCTCGCAGGTATTCCTACTACTGTTGTACCTGCCGGAACGTTTTTATTCTTAGTGACAACGCTTCCTGCGCCTGTAACCGCGCCTTTACCCACTCTTACAGGCGCTATAAGAATAGTACCTGTGCCTATAAATGCATTGTCTTCTATGACAGTCTTGTGCTTTTCCTTGCCGTCATAGTTAGCAACAATTGTTCCTGCTCCTATATTGACATTCTTGCCGATTACAGTATCGCCTATATAACACTGATGCCTTATCTTTGTCTCTTGACCAATAGAAGAGCGAACTATTTCGACAAAATTTCCTATTCCGACGCTATCTCCTATAATAGTTCCCGGCCTCAGTCTTGCAAAAGGCCCAATACTACAATTAGAACCTATTTTAACATTGTTTTCTATGAAAGTATAGGGATATATAATCGTGTCTTTTTTAATCTTTGCGTCATGTTCTATATAAGTGTTATTAGGGTCAATAACTGTCACTCCTCCGTCCATAATTTTATCCAATATCCTTTTCCTCATCACTAATTCTGCCTTGCCTAGTTCAGCCCTTGTATTAACGCCCAGAAACTCTTCGGCGTCATTTGTAGTTACTGATTCAACCAGGATATTGGATTTTGTCAGCACCTCTATTGTATCTGTAAGGTAATATTCCTCTTTCTTATTATCTGGTTTTATCTTTTCAAGGCCATAAAAAAGTGCTCTTTTATTAAAACAATAAACTCCTACATTTATCTCTTCTATGACTTTTTCATAAATAGACGCGTCTAATTCTTCAACTATTTTTACAATTTTCTTGCCAGAAGAGCGAATAATCCTTCCATAGCCAGTGGGATTTTTAAGCTGCGCTGTAAGAAGGGTGGCTCCTGCGCTAGAGGAGACATGCTTTTCAATGAGTTTTTTTATGATGTCCTGGCTCAATAAAGGAGTATCGCCATATAATACAAGAACATTATCTATATTATTGTCTTTTAAAAGAATGCTTCTTGTTTTTGAAACAGCATCGCCTGTCCCTAAAAGCTTGCTTTGTTTTATGCATTTTATGCCGCAAATCTCTTTCTTCACAAGACCCGCCTTATGGCCTACAATGACAATGACTTTATCTATACCGATAGACTTGACATTATCAATAAGATACTCTAGCATTGGCTTGCCGCATATATTGTGGAGGACTTTCGGCAAAGAAGACTTCATCCTTGTGCCTTCTCCAGCGGCAAGAATAATAGTAGTTATATTTTTCATAGAATGTGTATAATTATATATGGAATGGCCTATAATGGCAAGGAAAATATTGTAAGCTTAAGTTAAATTCTAATAGTGTCTAAAAAGTCTTTATTAGCAGAAATGGCAGGTATATTTTCCCAATTTTGTTCAGGCAATACGCAATATGAAACAATTACACTTTTGCCATCTGAATCTGAGTATCTTGCCAATATTGACGCCATTAATTCAATATCTTTTTGCGCGAAGCTCACGGAGCCTACCCCGAGTAACATTGAGGGGTTCGCTTCGCTACTCCTGGCAAGACCAATAGCGCTTGGGATATCCAGAATATCGAATATAAAATCGTCTTTTTCTGATAAATTCATTATCTTTTCGTTTTCCTTGCTATCTCTACCAACAATAAATTTTAAACTATCCGAAATCCTGAAATGCCTTCCTATCTTTAAAAGATGAAGGTCGCTAATATTATAGTCGGGCTTATATTTCAAAAGGTCTTTGAGCCTGGCTGAAAAACCCTTATCTGTTAAAAGACACCCTCCCGCAGGGCATGGATAATCATTGATGCTAAACTTTTTTGCCAAAGCCATCTGTTGATTTCGTCTTCTCCCATGAATATCCAAAAGCCTATTTCTATCTACAATTCCTTCTTTTTCTGGTATTGTAAGCTCAAAAAATTTGGCAGATAGCGGTCTTACGATAAGCCCTTGAAGGCCAGATTCTTTTTCTATAGTCATGATAGCCTGTTTTCTTTGAGACATCGGCCTTTGGCCTATCACCTCTCCGGTTATTACAAAAGAAGCTTTTATTTCTTCCATAAAATCTTTTGCCTTCTTAAAAGTAAAAATCCTGCAGTCAATACAAGGGTTCATATTCCTGCCTCTTGGATATTTAGGGTTTTTAACTATTTCCATATATTCTTTTGTGATATTCATGACTTTGATAGGCACTTTGAATTCTTCTGCTACTTTTGTAGCCTGATGGGTACAGCCTTTGGAAGTGCAAGTACAAAATACTGTTAAAAAATTCAGCGCATGCACTTCTATGCCTTGCTCAAGCATTAACTTTATAGCCAGCGTACTGTCCAGCCCGCCTGATAATAATGCAACTGCTCTCTTATTCATATCCCTATCCCCATAAGTTGACACTCTGACAATGTCAGAGTGTCAACTTATTTCGCGTAGTTTGTCCAGATATTCTTTTATTTTTTTCTCGTAACCAATATCGGTTGGTTCGTAATATGTTTTCTTCTCAGGAGTATATTCCTGCGCCACATAATGGTCTTTATATTCATGGCTATATTTATATCCAACGCCATGCCCTAATTTTTCTGCTCCGCGATAATTGGCGTCTTTTAAATGTTTCGGAACTTCCATGGTCCTGCCCTCTTCCACATCCTTCATAGCCTTATCTATTCCGAGATACGCTGCATTGCTTTTAGGGGCGCAGGCAATATAACAGACTGCTTGGGCAAGGGGAATCCTTGCCTCTGGCATGCCGACAAATTCAGCTATTTGCATCGCTGCATTTGCAACTACAAGCGCCTGTGGATCAGCGTTGCCAACATCTTCTGCCGCGCAAATAACAATACGCCGGGCAATAAACCTGGTATCTTCTCCTGCGTAAAGCATTTTTGCAAGCCAGTATAAGCTAGCGTCAGGGTCTGAACCTCGCATGCTCTTAATAAAAGCAGAGATTGTATCATAATGTCCATCTTCGTCCTTATCGTAAACAACTGCCTTTTTCTGAATAGAGTCTTCGGCGACTTTAAGATTGAAATCAATAACCTTGTCTTTGCCGGGTTTTGTAGTCAATGTCCCTACTTCAAGGCCGTTAAGTGCAATCCTCGCATCCCCATCACAGGCTTCTGCTAAAAAATCTAACGCCTTTTCATCTATTTTAATATTCGCGTTGCCAAGACCACGCTCTTTATCCTTAAGGCTGGCCTTCAGGATCTCGATTATATCTTCCTTGGATAATTTTTTTAATTCAAAAACTATGGAACGGGAAATAAGAGGGGAAATCAAAGAAAAAAACGGGTTGTGCGTGGTAGCGCCTATCAGGATAGGATTGCCTTTCTCCACATCAGGCATCAAGACATCCTGCTGGGATTTATTAAATCTATGTATCTCATCTATAAAAAGGATTGTTTTTTTGCCAGATGTCTTTTCGCGCTCTTTAGCTTGTTTTATCGCGTCTTTTAATTCCTGCACATTGGATACAACTGCGTTTATCTCGTGAAAATAGGCTTTGGTGACATTGGCTATTACATGCGCAAGCGTTGTCTTTCCCGTACCTGGGGGGCCATAAAGAATGAGAGATGTAATTCTGTCAGCGTTTATTGCTCTTTTTAAGAGCTTGCCTTCACCTAAAATATGCTCTTGGCCCACAAATTCTTTGAGTAATCTGGGCCGCATCCTGACAGCTAGAGGATATTTTTTTTCCGTAGTTTTTTTCTGGGATTCGAATAAATCAGGCATATTAAAATCAAATAAGTTGACAAACTAACAATGTCAGAGTGTCAACTTATGATGTAAAAATAAAAATCCCCACATATGCCGTATGAAAGGATGCTTAATTGAACCTATTAAGCACGTGGGCGCCCTCTCAGGTGTTTATTGTTTCCTTGTAACTATCTCAAGGCTTACAGCCGCATCTGAAGTTAGGCTCCCCAGTATTTGGTGTTGGCTCAAAAACTTCCATTTCACCACGCACATCGCAGGGACAATTTAAGTATAACACAACATTCTAGAAAAATCAATGCCGTTAGCGAATAGCGTCGAGCATATAGCAGTTAGTTTCCCTATGCGCTATCTAATTTGGGCGCCTAGCCTTTTCATAAGTGCATCTTGCACTTTCTTGTGCAAGTCGTTCACTTCTTTATCATTGAGGGTTCTCTCGTCTGAGCGGTATTCTATCGTGTAAGCCAGGCTTTTCTTGCCTTCTTGTATCTGCTGACCTTTATAAAGGTCAAAAACATCCACGCTCCTTACCAGCCCTCTTGCTTCTTCTTTTATCACATCATATATATTTGAGGCATTTATAGTATCGTCTAATAAAATCGCTATGTCTCTTTTAACAGATGGGTATTTAGGCAGGGTTGTAAATATTTTTTTCAAGTTGACGCAAATGAGCAAATCATCCAGAGATATCTCTGCGATATAAACCTTTCTTTTTATATCAAACCTTCTAGCCACTTCCTCTTTAACTTCACCGAATATGCCGCAGGTTTTACCGTGTACATTGATAGCTAAAGCCATATTTTCTCTTAAAGAAGGGCTGTCTATTTTTTCTATTCTACAGTCATGCGCCCCGAGATGCTCAATAAGAATCTCAATTATGCCTTTTAAATCAAAGAAATCCAGGTCTCTTGATTTTTCTTTCCAATTACCTGGTTTATTTCCGCAGATGCCTATGGAAAGATGCATTACTTCGTCGGCCTGGCCAGCTGCCTTATTCATAACATAAACCTTATTTAGCTCGAAAAGTTGCAGCAGCGTATTTTTCCTGTTCAGATTCCAGTTTAAAACCCCAAGCATCTCTGATAAAAGGCTTGGCCTCATAATCTCCTGCTGGGAACTCATTGGATTCTTCAGGCTCACTAAGTTCTCCATAGAAAAACCAAGATGCTCTATTGAATTCCTGCTGGTCAATGAATATGTCATGATTTCGTTCAGGCCCATACCGCATAAAATATGCCTTATCTCATTTTCAAGAGAAAGCGTTTTTTTCTCAAGCTGGTACGTCTTTTGAGGCGTAAAGAAAGGAAGCCTAGAAGGAACCTTGTCATAACCATAAAGCCTCGCGATCTCCTCTATTAGGTCTATGTCTTTACCCAGGTCCTGCCTGTAAGAAGGTACTGTTACAAATATTTTATCTTTCTTTTTAACAGGGTTGAGATTTAATTTTTTAAATATATCTTTTATTTTTTCCGGGCTTATATCTATGCCCAATATCCTGGCTACTTCACTAAGAGAAAGAGAGATCTCTTTTTCCTTTTCTATCCCTATTCCTATATCGCTCATTTTGCCTGCGACTTTTCCACCTGCTGTTTCTTTAATTAATTCCTGCGCCCTGATGCTACTAGCAAATATCATAGCTTGGTCAACGCCTCTTTCAAATCTATAACTCGACTCTGATGCTAGTCCCAACTGCCTGCAGGCTTTTCTTGTTACTACTGGATTAAAACAGGCACTTTCTATTAAAACATTTTTAGTGCTAGCAGTTATCTCTGTATCTTTGCCACCCATAATACCTGCGATAGCAACAGGCCTTAACGCATCTGCTATAACAAGTATATTAGGGTCCAATACCCTCGTAATCCCATCAATAGTAACTATGCTTTCTCCTTTTTTGGCACGCCTTACAATAATCCGCTTCTCTTCAAGCTTATCTAAATCAAAAGCATGCAAAGGCTGGCCCAATTCAAAAAGCGCATAATTTGTTATATCCACTATGTTATTTACAGACCGCGCTCCCATAGCATTCAGCCTCTGGGTCAGCCATTTAGGAGAAGGTCCTATTTTAACATTTTTCATGATACAACCCACATAGCGGGAACAGGCATGTTTATCTAAAATTTCTATCCTTACGCTACCCCTGGCATTGCCTTTTTTCATGAAATTTTTTCTAATAGACTCTGGGAGTTTTATGGAAATTCCAGAAACTGCGCTCAGTTCCCTTGCAATGCCTAAAATAGAAAGGCAATCTGGCCTGTTAGGCGTTATTTCTATTTCCATGACATGGTCGCCTTCTATATCAGCCATAGATGTAATTTCAAGCCCTGCCATTGTAAGAAAACTCTGGGCTTTAGTCGCATCTATTTTTCTTTCCATAAAATCTTTTAACCAATCAAAACTAATTCGCATAACACCCCCAGATTTTTTAAATAATTAATCTATTTCTCTAATTTATAACGGTAACAATTCCATCTTTAACAGTAATGGTGCCAGTGGTTACAGCCTCGGTCACGAAATTAACAGTTTTCACATAGGTAATAGTTGTAGTCCCAGCAGCTCCTAGGGTCGTACCCGCTGAATAAGCTGTAGCATCTATTGTGCCAGCTACTTTAAGCTTATAAGTGCCAGGGGTTGCCGTCCCAATACCAACGTTACCTGAAGTTGTGGCTAAATATGTGTCTCCTGTTGTTGTAAGTTCGTCATACGCTCCGTAAGGGGCTGGATAATAAGTGGTAAGCGTTATGTCTTCTGCCATAAGCGTTGCGCCAAACCCAAGAATCGCTAACAAAAATGCATAGAAAAAATTAAAAGTTTTTTGTTGCATATCATACCCCCTTTTTGTTAATCGCAAAACCACGCGATTTCAAAACTGCCTTAAAAATCTCACATCATTTTCATATAACAAACGAATATCATCAATGCCGTATTTCAACATACAGATCCTATCCACGCCCATGCCGAACGCAAAACCTGTATAAATAGCAGGATCTATTTTTACAAATTCAAATACCCTTGGATTTATCATGCCTGAACCTAAGACTTCAAGCCAACCTTTGTGAGAACAAACCCTGCAGCCTTTTCCTCCACAAATAAAACAGGATATGTCAACCTCTGCAGAAGGCTCTGTAAACGGAAAGAAATGCGGTCTGAATCTCATCTTAACGCTATCCCCGAAATATTCCTTTGCGAACCTTTCCAATACGCCTTTAAGGTCTGAGAATTGAATGCCTTTATCAACCATAAACCCTTCTATCTGGTAAAACATAAATGAATGGCTGGCGTCAACTGCGTCTGGCCTGTAAACCTTGCCTGCATGGATAACTTGTATCGGCGGCTTTTCTTTTTCCATAACGCGTATCTGGCTTGTGGATGTCTGGCTTCTTAAGAGATTACCGTTTTCAATATAAAATGTATGAAAGGTCTCTCTGGAAGGATGGTTTTTCGGTATATTCAAAGCCTCAAAATTATAATATTCTGTTTCTATCTCAGGGCTTTCCACTGCCTTAAAACCCATCTTTCCGAAAATCTCTATTATTTCCTGTGTTGTTTTAATTAGAGGATGGCTATGCCCCAGTTCTCTTTTTATGCCAGGAAGGGTTATGTCATTATTTTCAAAAATCGTTGTCTCTTTTGACCTAAAATCTTTTTCTCTTTCTTCCAATAAAACCGTTATCTTCTGTTTCAGTTTATTAATAAACATACCTGCTTCTGGCTTGTCTTTTTTAGGAACGTTTTTTATGCCCTTGATAGCATCTGTAACAGCTCCTTTCCTGCCCAGATATCTGACCTTGGCATTTTCCAATTCTTCAATATTTGAAGAATCAGATATCTCTTTTATTGCTATCCTTTCAATATCCTTTAGCTTATCTATGAATTTCATCTTGCCTCCTGATTTTTTTTAGTTTTAACTGACTTAATATCATTGCTAGACTTAATATTCCTAATAATACGAATGCGCCATTTCTTTTTACAATATCGACCTTCTCTCTAATAACCATTCCGCTATCAATCTTGCTCAGCTCCTCGATATGAATATCTAAATCTCCGCCATGTTCGAGACATGCACGATGAAAAATTCCCTTTATCTCTACTATATCTCCGCGAGATTTATAGCCGCCTGTATAAATAATATCCTTTGCCAAATCTTTTTTTGACCAGATACCTATTGCATTTACGCCGTCATTTACATTGACCCAAATAAATCCGCCGCGCACCATTATATCTCCAATCACCTCGCCTTTATACACAACTGTTTTGCCGTCATATTCTCTTGCGTTTTGTATTAATTCCTCGGATGATATTGGAGCGGCAAAACAGTTAATAACCAGAAACCAGTAACCAGAAACCAGTAAAATAGTCCGTGTAATCTGTTTTTTAAATCTGTGATTTATCATCTACCCCTTATCTCTGCTATAAAAAATCCTATTAAAACAAAAACCGACATAAACTCTAATCTCCCTGTCCACATCTGAAAGATATACGTTAATTTTAAAGCGACTGGCATGCCAGCATTAGTTATGCCGCAAGATAAACCCACATTAGCTGCAGCTGATGTAGATTCAAATAAAGAATTCAGAAATGGATACCCAAACCAGGTTCCTATAATAGCGCCTAACATATATAAGCCCAGATATACCAGGGTAATTAAAAGCGCAGACCTCACTTGTTTGTCTTCCAAAAATACATCTTTGATATGATGAAACATCTGGCTGATTACAGCGCTTTCCGGCAGGATTATTTTTTTTATATCCTGCTTCAACGCTTTAACAAAAATCCCTATACGCAACATCTTTATGCCGCCAGCGGTAGAACAAACGCAGCCGCCTAAACCCATTGCACAAATCAGCCCCACAAGCGCTAAATTTCCCCATTCATTAATAAACTGCCTGGCATATATTGTTGTGTAACCCGTGCCAGTATGCCCTGATATAAGATGGAAAAAACCTTTTCTGAACAGCGCGATTGCCTCAGGGTATACGCCCAGCTGATTCAAGCTAACAACAGTAATGAAAGAAAAAAATAGAATGCTGAAAAAAAGTGTTCTCGTCTCTATATTTTTCCATATCTCTTTACGATTGCCAAACCACATATGATAGTGAAGGTTAAAATTCAGCGTGCCCAAAAGCATAATTACGATAGTTACTATTTCAAAAAGCAGGCTATGATAATAAAGTATGTTTTGCGACTGCGGGGCAAACCCTGCAGTATCAAAACCAGCCATAAATATACACGCGCTATGAAAAAATGCATTCGATGGCTTCATGCCAATTGACATGCCTACTATGCCCAATATAAGCGTGCCTAAAATTAAATAGACGGTGCTGATCAGCCATATAAATCTTGCTGTATTTATAACGTTTGGCAATAACCTTTCGTCCCGCCCCTCTCCTACATACATTTTAAATGCGCCGGAAGTCCCTTTTACAAAAAAAGACAGGGCAACAATTGCGATACCCTGGCCTCCGATAAAATTACCCAAATGCCTCCATAGATTATGAGTATAAGATAAATAATCAAGGCCCTGAACTAAAACGAGCCCGGTTGTAGTAAACATTGACATGGCTTCAAAACAGGCATCCAGGTATGACTTCCAGTGGCCACTTAAATATAAAGGCAATGCGCCCAATACCATGGCAGCTAACCAGGATAAAGAAACTACTATCATCCCCTGCATCCAATTAAGGTCTTCTTTTGTGCGGCATAATCTTGTTAAAATGACTCCTATCAATAATGTTATCTCTGCACTGATTAAAAAATCCAGGCTGGGGTTTATTTCACGAAACGTCAAGCCAATCGCAATCGGCACTATCATTGTAAGGCCAAGGCCAATAATAATTTTGCCTAAATAATATCCAATGTTTTTAATATCGCTTATATGAGGGCGTAGTATCATAAGATGTATTGTCACCTTTGAATTTACGATTTAAGTTAATATTAAACAGATCAAAAATGCCACTGCCATTATAATTAGAGTATATAAAATTTCAGTTCCTGCCCCAAGTATAGGCTTCAAAAAAATTTTTATACCTATCATTAAAGTTTACCTATCAGTACATTCAACAGCTGCTGCTCATTGCTAACTAATGTAAGGGCTATAATATCATCCCCGGGTTTAAGCACAGTATTGCCTTTGGGGATGATTACCTCTTCGCATCTAACAATAGAAACAAATACAGAATCCGGAGGAAGCTGTATATCCTGAATCTGTTTATTGATTACAGGGGAATCCTGAGACAGATCTACGCGCACAATGGAGAGCTTGCCATGCTTAAAACTCATAAGGTTTACAATATCAGATAAAGAAACTTCCTCTTCAATAATCTTGGCGATAATTTTAGTGGAATCAACAGGTACATCAATGCTTAACTTGGAAAAGGTATGTTCGTTGTCCGGATTATTTACCCTCGCCACAGTGCGCTGAACATTAAAAATTTCTTTGGCCAATTGACAAACGATCAAATTATCTTCGTCATCGCCAGTTACTGCAGCTAATACGTCTGCCCGCTTTATGCCTGCTTCTTCCAGAATATGCGGATCGCAGCCATCGCCATGAATAACCAGCGCTTGCAACTGCTTAGCCATTTCTTCACAAAGTTCTCTATTTTTATCTACTATGCTAACCGTATGTTTGCCCACTAGTAGCCTTTTTGCCAAAAAATAACCTACTTTTCCGCCGCCAATAATAATAATATACATTAGCTTAACCCAAACCTTTCTTTTATACCTTTAAGGTTGGTTACTTTCACTACACCCATTAATACGTCTTTTACTTTTAGTACCGTATCTGGCTCCGGGATAATAACTTCATTTAACCTTTTTATAGCCACTACCATAAATTCCCGCGGTATATTTATATCCTTGATCATCTTTCCTCTCAGGCTGTCTTGAACTTCGATCTCGATACCCCCTAGTTCTTTTGTTTCAATGAGGTAGCTGGAAAAGCGGCTCTCAATAATCTTATCGCGGATCATTGCTGCAAAAAGAATAGTCCCGCTAATAACATCCATACCTAGAGCAGTATAAATATGCGCGCGCTGAGGATCATACACTCGAGCAATAACTTTGGGGATATTAAATATCTTTTTAGCTACTTGAGCGGAAATTAAATTGGTATTGTCTCCATTTGTAACCGCGCAAAAAGCATCTGCTTTCTCAATGCCAGCTTGTTTTAAAAGCTCTGTATCAAACCCACTACCCACCAAGGTTACGCCATTGAATGTCCCTCTTAAGCGATCAAAAGAAGATTTGTTTTTATCAATAATAATTACATCATGGCCTTCGTTGGATAAAAGCCTGGCAAGCTCTGAGCCAACCCTCCCACAACCTGCTATTATTATATGCATAGTAACCTCTCCGACTAACGGCGTGAAGCCCCGTAGATGGATTCATGTTTTAAAGCGTTATTTTTTCTTTACGCTTTCTACTAATTTTTTAAACGAGGAAGCGTCGTTTACCGCCATATCAGCCAGAACCTTCCTGTTTAAAGCTATTTTTGCATCCTTTAGGCCTTTCATAAATTTTGAGTACGACACCTCAAGTTCTTTGCAAGCATTAGAAATCCTTAGAATCCACAATCTCCTGAATGTGCCTTTTTTAGCACGGCGGTCTCTCGTGCCGTACATAAGGGCTTTTTTCACGGTTTCAACCGTAACTCTGTGCAGCTTGCTTCTGCCTGCACGGTAGCCTTTCGCCATCTTGGAAACTCTTTTTCTGCGGGCCCTGGATGCTGGTCCGTATTTTGCTCGTGACATTTAAAACCTCCTCTTTAGCCGTATGGTAACAGCTTCTTGGTTATTTTCGCCTCCATACCTAATATTTCTACGCATCTTCTCATTTTCCTTTTTCTTTTTGAAGATTTAGATGTAAGTATGTGACGCTTGCCTGCTTTGTATCTCATCAACTTGCCATTTTTCGTGATTTTTAATCTTTTTCTGGCGCCTTTATTTGTTTTTAATTTTTGCATGTTATTTACTCCTCATATCATTAGTGCCTGGCACTAAGCTCTTTATTTTTTTACACCTGCCGATGGCCGCGCCATGAAATGTATCATTATGGCCCTACCTTCCATCATCGGGCCTTTTTCAACCTCTCCTACTTCGTTCAGGTCCGCTATCATTCTATTCATGACCTTTTTGCCTATATCTAAATGGCTCATCTCCCTGCCTCTGAAGATCATAGTGAGCTTTGCCTTGTCTCCCCTTGCAAGAAACCGTTTGAGATGATGAAGTTTTACCTGATAGTCATGCTCTTCTATATTCGGTTTTATCTTTATTTCTTTCAAGTGGATAGTTTTCTGGTGTTTGCGCGCCTCTTTTTCTTTTTTCTCCTGTTCATATTTATATTTAGAGTAATCCATTATCCTGCAGACAGGAGGAGATGTCTGGCCAGCAACTTCAACCAGGTCAAGCCCGGATTCTTCCGCCTTTTGCAACGCATCCTGGGTATTTATAACACCAATTTGTTCACCCTCAGGGCCTATGAGCCTTACTTCTTTCACTCGTATCCTTTGATTAATCCTTAAATCTTTTGAAATAAAAACCACCTCCTTTGATTTTATACCTTGTTTTTAACTTCTGTTTTTATCCTCTCCACAAAATCTTCTATTTTCACTGCGCCAAGATCGCCTTCTTTTCTAGCGCGAAGCGAGACTGTGCGGGCTTCTTTTTCCCTGTCTCCTATTATCAGCATATAGGGGACCTTGTTTAATTCGCCTTCTCGTATCTTATACTGAAGCTTTTCGTTTCTCTTATCCACCTCTGTTCTTATGTCTTCCTCCTGCAAAATCTTGAATATATCATCTGCGTAATTGTGCGCCCTGTCAGTAATCGGTATCACAATAGCTTGCACGGGGGCCAGCCATACAGGAAACGCTCCTGTGTAATGTTCTATGAGCGTGCCGATAAACCGCTCCATGCTGCCTAATATTACTCTATGAAGCATTACGGGCCTTTCTTTTTTACCGCTGCTTGAAATATACGTAAGGTCAAATCTTTCCGGCAATGCAAAATCGCACTGGACTGTCGCGCATTGCCATGGCCTTCCAAGGGCGTCTTTTACCATTATATCTATCTTGGGCCCGTAAAATGCACCTTCGCCTTTATTGATCTCATAGCTCATGCCTTTTAATTCCAGCATTTTTTTAAGGGCGCTTGTGGCCTGATCCCATGCCTTGTCTGTCCCAATAGATTTTGGCGGTCTTGTGGAAAGATCTATCTTATAATCTTTAAATCCAAAAACCTTCATCGTGTCTATTACAAAATCTATTACTCCGACTATTTCCTGCTCTAATTGGTCAGGCAAACAAAATATATGCGCATCATCCTGCGTAAAACCTCTTACCCTTAAAAGCCCATGTAATACTCCTGTTTTTTCGCGCCTGTAAACATTGCCAAGCTCAAAATAACGTATAGGCAAGTCTTTATAACTGCGTATCTTTGATTTATAGATTAACATATGACCGGGACAATTCATCGGCTTTATGACGTATTCTTCTCCTTCGACTTTAAATATGTACATATTGTCTTTGTAATATTCATAATGGCCTGACGTAACCCATATGTCTGATTTTAGGATATGTGGCCCAATGACAATTTGATATCCGCGCTTCAGATGTTCTTTTTTTTCATAATCTTCTATCTGCATCCTCAAGAGAGCACCTTTAGGGTGATAGAATACAAGGCCTGGTCCAACTTCGTCATGGATGCTGAACAAATCCAATTCCTTGCCAAGCTTTCTGTGGTCTCTTTTTTTTGCTTCTTCTATTTTTTCCAAATGTTCTTTCAGCGCAACGCTGGTTTCAAAGCATGTACCATATATCCTTTGAAGCATTGGATTTGTTGCAATGCCATGCCAGTACGCCCCTGCGATGCTCAAAAGTTTAAACGCTTTTATTTCGCCGGTAGATTTTACATGAGGGCCTTTGCATAAATCTACAAATTTTCCATGAGCATAAATAGAAACTGTATCGTCTTCTAATTTATTTATGAGCTCTATTTTGTAAGGCTCTTTTAATTTTTCAAATAATTTCAATGCCTCTTTCTTGGAGAGTGCATTTTGTTTAAATTCCAAATCTTGTTTTATAATCGTCGCCATCTCTTTTTCTATCGCAGGTAAATCTTCCGGCTTAAAAGGCTCTTTCCTATCAAAGTCATAATAAAACCCGTCTTCAATGGCAGGGCCTATGGCAAGCTGCGCATCAGGAAAAAGCCTTTTTACAGCATCTGCCATCACATGAGACGAGCTATGTCGTAAAGCGTCTAGATTATTCGGCATAATATTTCTATATAAGTTGACACTCTAACATTGTCAGAGTGTCAACTTAACCCCTTTTAAAATATCGTGGTGGGCCTAACAGGACTCGAACCTGTGACCTCTTCCATGTCAAGGAAGCGCGCTAACCAACTGCGCTATAAGCCCGAAAATTTTTTAATATGGTGGGCGAGGAGGGAGTCGAACCCTCACGACCTTGCGATCAATGGATTTTAAGTCCATCGTGTATGCCATTCCACCACTCGCCCGGAGGCGACGACCGGAATCGAACCGGTGAATAAGAGTTTTGCAGACTCCTGCCTTCCCCCTTGGCTACGCCGCCAATATATAGCCACCGCTGAATTCAAACTCTAACTTTACAAATGGTGCCTGGCACGAATTGTAAAGTTAAGACAAAAAAACGTGTAGCTTTCAGTAAACCTTGCTACACGTTGTTAAAAATACTTTTCATTAAAACGGCGGCGCCCATTTACCCTTGGAAGTAGGCTGCCATTTTACATGGCCTCCTACAAACAATACATTACCGCCCTGGCCTTTATGATTCTCAGCTTTATCGCAGGCTATAGCTTCGCCCGAATCAGCTGACTCTGTAAGCCCTGTTTTATAAGCATAATCTCCGCTGTCCGGATTATCAGGTATGCTAGTAGGGGCTGACGGGCATTTAAAAATCTCAAGACTATCAAGATAACCCCCGTCTACAAGCTCCTGGAGCGTCTTTGGAAATCTTTCCATATTATCTGTAGCATATAAATGCAATGCTATGCTTATCTGTTTTAAATTATTCAAGCAGCTTGTGCGCCTCGCTCTTTCCCTTGCCTGACCTATTGCCGGCAGAAGCATGCCTGCCAATATGCCTATAATAGCTATTACAACTAATAGTTCAATTAAGGTAAAGCCTTGTTTTTTCAAGCTGGCCTCCATAGCTTATTTATTCTTTAAATACCACATTTCCTCTATCTTGTCAAGCAAAACATGGCTGATAAAAGTCTTGTTTTTAGCTTTTAAAGACATAATATTTTTAAATCTGTCAATTATAACAACATCTAACTTATTATTATAAAAGGGGTTGTGGTGTTTTGTTAAAATATTTGCTACTATAAGGTCAAGATTTTTATGCTTTAATTTTAAATATGCATTTTTTACCAAATCTTCTGTTTCTAAACTAAATCCTACGAATAAGTTACGTTTATGAAATTTGCTTAAGTTTCGCAATATATCTTTATTCGGCACTAGCTCTATTGTTAAATTTTTACTTCTTTTTATTTTTCTATTAAAAAGGCACTTTGGCCTAAAATCGCTTACAGCAGCGCACATAATCAAACAATCTGCGCGGCGCATCTTTTTCTTGAGTTCTTCTAGTAATTCATCTGCTGTTCTTATAAAAACAACCTTGTCCGTTTTGGGCGGGATAAGATTTGTAGGGCCGCTTATAAGAGTAACTTTATGTTTTCTCTTAAGCGCTTCTTCAGCTATTTTATAGCCCATATAACCAGTAGACCTGTTTGAAATAAATCTAACAGGATCTATAGGTTCCTGGGTTGGGCCTGCAGTAACTATGATTCTAATAAACCCTTCTCCTTGTCAAAACACATCCGGGACAGGATAGTCGCCATTGTCTTTTCTACAATCTTCAAGCCGCTGTCTCTGGTCTTCAAGGGTCTTCATTAAGATATGCGGGGCGTCAAATACTTTTGTGTGATAGATTTTTTTAATCCTGTCTATTTTAGCTATGCATTCAGGTATACGTAATTTAAACTGCTCATTATAATCTTCTCTTGAGTACTCCTTACCAAGAACATCCTTAAAGAGAAGCTTTAGGTCATCATATATGGGCATGTAACCTATAGGCGTTTTTATGCCGCCTGCTTCTCCATGCACACGCAGCTCCATCCATTTTAACCAGACGTGTTTGTCCTTAACGCCGTTGAGATATTTACCGTCTTTCCCCCGCAGAAAATAATTAACATGGAATATGAGCGGTGGATTTTTAACGCCTTGCACTATATCTAAGTTGTTCTGTATATACCTTCCGATCGGTATGGAAAGAAAATCCAGGTTCGCCATGAGATTAAATTTTCTGACTCCCTCTTCGCCAAGCGTAGCTGCTGTTGTCTCTGATTCTATCATGGCTGCCTGGCCAAGTATGCCATGAGCCCAGTCAAACGATTGTACAACAGGCACGCTCGTATCCGAATCCCTGCCTCCATAAATAATCCCGCCTATTTCAACCCCTTTAGGGTTTTCGAGATTCTCGTCGCAGTTCTTCAAGTCTTTCAATCTTATTGTATACCGGGCGTTTTTATGCGCGTAAAGCACTTCGTTTCCATCTAGGCCCTTTTTGCCAGGCGTCCATTCTCCCGCAAAATTCACGCCTTTTTTTGGTTCAGGTCTACCATCGCCAAGCCATCTCGGATTATTATTCTCATCTACAAGCACGTTTGAAAAGATGACCTCTCCTGGCGCTGTAAGAGCTTCAAATATAGCTGGGTCGCTTGTTTCGCTCACATCCTGGATAATGCCGAATATCCCTTTTTCCACATTGACAGTTACTATCTGGCCATCTAAATTTTTTAAATAGGCAATATCATCGCCTATAATCTTTTCACCTTCCAACATCGCAGTCGCAGTCTTGCCGCAGGCAGACGGAAAAGATCCTGTAAAATATGTAATCCGTTTTTTCCGACGGCCATAGACACCCATGATAAACATATGTTCTGTAAGCCATCCTTCTTCGGATGCGCGTTTAATAGCCAGCCTCATGGCAAGTTTTTTAAGGCCAATTGCGTTTCCCGCGTATTGAGTGTTGAAACTAAACACTATTTCATCCTGAAGATCTATATATACGTGCCTCTTTTCAAAATTTTTGCTCACGCCTTTATCCAGTTCACCTGCTGAATGCACAAAACGGAAGAAATTGCCAGAGCCTTTGAGGTTCAGAAACTGTTCATAGCCGCTCCTATAAAGTATATCCTCTGAATGAGCTACATAGCTTGAATCTGTTATCTGAACAGCCGATATAGAAAATTTTGAGCCAGTAGGGCCCAGGCAATAGAAAGAGATGTACATCTCTTTGCCTTCCATGGCATTCTCAAATAATTTATGTATCTCCTCGATACCTTTTTCCCTGTCAACTGACATTATGTCAGAACCAAGGACTTCATCAGGCCTTAAAAGATACCTGGTAGAGCCCTTATCCCTGCCCTGGTCAAAATAACCGTCGAAATGCGCTACATGGCCTTTTGTAACAAGAGGTTTCTCTTCTTTGTTTTCTAATGTTTTTTTGCGTATATATTCAGCATCCTCCCTGGAATCCGTACGTACAAATATCGAATCAGGGTTAAACAGTTTCGCGTATTTGGCTGCAAACTTTATGAGCTTATCGTTTGCGAGTTTCTCAAGTTTTTTATAATTCTCTTGCCCGCATTTTTCTTTTAGTAAATCTATGCTCATCTATGTGACCCCTTCAACCGTTTAATTTCTTTGATAATAATTTCTACATCCTGTATATGGCCCAGGCCTTCTGTACCGCAGGCAAGGCTGCCTTTTATTGGGCCAGTGAAATAAAATCCGAGTTTTTTCAATTTGCTGATATTTTCCTGCACGATTTTATTCTTGTACATATTTTCGTTCATAGCTGGCGCGAATAATACAGGCGCATTTGTCGCGCACACCAGACATGTAAGCATATCGTCGCATATGCCATTTGCTATTTTCCCGATAATATTCGCTGTGGCAGGTATAATAGCGACACAATCCGCTTTGTGAGCAAGCGAAACATGGCCGGAACCCCACTCATCTGGCACGTTGAACATATCATGCGTTATAACCTTGCTGCCAGAAATTGCCTGAAATAAAATAGGCTTTATAAATTCTTTCGCCTCTTTTGTCAGGACTACTGTTACTTGGTTACCTTGCTTACGAAGCCTGCTTATAACATCTAGGGCCTTATAACAGGCAACGCTCGCAGTAACACCGATTATAACATTTTTATTCTTCATAACAATTAAGCTAAGACCAAGATTAGGGTTAAGAAATTCTCAACCTCAACCTAAATCTTGACCTTTTACTATTTTGCTTCTTTTATTTTGTACTTTATTTTTCCTGCGGCTATTTCTTCCAAGGCAATAGTGGAAAACTTAGAGGTTACCGTGTCTATTAATTTCTTGGCTCCGTTATTAAGCTCCACTGCGCGTCTCGCAGCAAGTATTGTAATTTTGTAAATACTATCCGACCCCTTAAATATTTTTTCTACTGGCATATAAGCCATTCTAACTCCTTCCTGTTTTACATCTTTCTGCAATAATAATAGCCCTTAGGTTATCAAGGGCTGATTCCAGCCTGTTGTTTATAATCACGTAGTCGTATTTCTGGCTGCACAGGATCTCTTTTTTGGCAATATTCAGCCTTTCGCAAATCGCTTCTTTAGAATCTGTTGAGCGGTTTATAAGCCTTTCCTTGAGCATTGCAATAGACGGCGGAAGTATGAACATATAAACAGCGTCTAATTTAAGCCGTTTTATCTTCATGGCGCCTTGCACATCTATGCTTAATAAAACATCGCTGCCCCTTTTTAACATATGTAATATATGCTTTTTAGGAGTGCCATAATATTCTCCAAAGAATTTCGCCCATTCTAAAAATTCATTTTTTTTCTGGCGTTTTATAAATTCCGGCTTTTCAATAAAGATGTAATCCATGCCATCTTTTTCTCCAGGCCTGGGGGCCCTTGTGGTCATAGAGATAGACCTGTATAAACTATCAACTGATTCCACTAGTCGAGCGCAGAGGGTTGTCTTGCCTGAACCTGATGGAGCTGATATTATGAATAATATACCCCTTTTTTTCATCATTCTACATTTTGCGCTTGTTCGCGCATCTTTTCTAATTCGCTTTTTATGTTTATTGCTATCCTGGCTATTTTTATATCATTTGCTTTTGCGCCAAGTGTATTAATTTCTCTATTTAATTCCTGCAATATAAAATCCAGTTTTCTGCCTGCTTCTTCGCCTGTTTCTAGAATCTTTTTAAAACCCTCGAGATGGCTTTTTATGCGGGTAAGTTCCTCTGATATATCGCATTGTTTTGCAAACAAAGCCAATTCTGTTTCCAGCCTGGCCTGGTCTATTGTTTTATTCTTCACAATATCTTTTATTCTGGCATTCAGCCTGCTTTTATATTGTATTACTACGCTGGGCGCCATGCTTGATATAGTATCGATATAGCTTGAAATTCTTGTTATCCTTGCGGAAAAATCTTTATACAGCACTTTTCCTTCGCGTTCTCTCATCTTATTGCAATCAGAAACTGCTTTTACTGCCGCCTCTTTTATAGAAACCCACATAGCGTCTATATCAAAGCTCTTTTCTTCATGGATAATAACATCTGTAAAAGAAAGTATGTGAGATAATTTAATCTCTTCCTTTATATCCAGGCGTTTTTTAATCTCGGCCAGTATTTTATAATATTTATCAATTGCCTGTTTATCAAATGTTATTGACCCGGAATCCTTTTCCGAAGCGCGATGCGAAAGAAAAAGATTTACCTTGCCTCTTTTTATATCTTTATTTAGAAGCTCTTTTATTCTGTCTTCTAAAAACATAAGGCTGTTCGGGATTTTAGAAGAAAGGTCGAAATATCTGTGGTTTACAGTGCGTATCTCTATGGTAAATATATCTGACTTACTCTTTGCTTCTCCTTTTCCAAAACCTGTCATGCTTTTAATCATAAAATACCTTTTTCATGTCTCTCAGCGCAATGTTACAAAGGATATTATTAGGCCCAAACACGCTTTTTCTCCATCTTAACTTCAATCGCCTTAGTTGGGTATAAATCTACTATTATATCTTCTGGCTGAAACCAAAGCTTTATCTCTCTTTCTGCTTCTGATTCATTGGATGATGTATGAAGAACATTTTCATACAACCCTTTTGTAGTAATTCTGCCGTAAGAGCCTCTGATAGTCGTGGGATCTGCCTCCTCTGGGTTTGTTGCTCCTGCAAGCTGCCTTACTTTTGTAAGAGCGTCTTCACCCCAATAGACCATTGCCATAACTTTGCGCCTATCATGTAATTCTCCTTGTATATATTTAACAAGGTCTTCAAAAAATGGCTTGTCTTTCATATGCTTATAATGCTCTATTGCAAGTTCCCTGGAGACTCTGACCATTTTAGCTGCTACTATTTCAAGCTTTGTTTCAGAAAGCCTGGCAAGAATATTTCCTGTGAGTGATTTTTTAAGTCCATCTGGTTTAATCAAAACTAATAATTGCTGGTTCATGCCTCTCTCTCTCTTAATTTATAAGTTGACACTCTAACATTGTTAGAGTGTCAACTTAGTTCTATCTATTTGATTTTAAAAGAGTTAGAACTCTTTCCATATCTAGGTCGGAGTAAAACTCTATTTCTATTTTGCCACCTTTTTTGGATTTTAAAATTTTTACCTTTGTCCCAAATATTTCTCTTAACTCTTGCTCTAGTGAATAAAGATTTGGGTCTTTGTCGCTTGTTTTAGATTCAGGTTTATTAAGGGCCATTTTTTTTGCGTAACTCTCTGTGTCTCTTACAGATAGGTCTTCTTTCATTATCTTAGTACACAACCTAATTTGCTCTGATTCTTTAGCCAAACTAAGCATTGCTCTGGCATGACCCATTGAAATTGTTCCACGTGAAACATATTCCTGTATCTTGGCAGGAAGATTTAATAATCTAAGAATATTGGCTACTGTTGCCCTGTCTTTTCCAATAGTATCTGCTACTTTTTCCTGCGTCATATCAAATTCGTCTCGTAACCGCTTATATGCCTTTGCCTGGTCTATTGGATTAAGGTTTTCTCTTTGGATATTTTCTATAATAGAAAGCTCTAAAGAATCGAGATCGCTGGCTTCCTTAATAATAGCTGGTATTTCCTTATAGCCAAGCTTTTTTGCAGCCCTGAGCCGTCTTTCTCCTGCTATCAGTTCATATTCGTTATCTTTTAGGCGCACTAGAATTGGTTGGATAAAACCTTTTTCTTTTATAGAAGCTGCCAGATCGCTTAATGCTTCTTGATTAAACTCTTCCCTTGGTTGGTATTTATTTGCTTTTATTTTATCTATTGAGATGGTCCTTACACTTTGCTGTATATTTGATTCCAACACCTGTATATTATCAGCTGTTTGTTTTTCAGGTATCAGAGCTGCTAAGCCTCTACCGAGAACTCTTTTTTCCAGATGCATGGTCACCTCTGAATTTTGCCCCGCCACTTTGCTTCGCAAAACGAAACAGCGGGGCAAAATTAGTTAAGGAATAATTATTTTTACTACTCTATTATTGTTTGCTGCACAGAAAGCTGATTTATATCTTCGTTTACAGCTTCCCCAAGTATTTCATTAGCTAAAGAAAGATACGTCTTGGCTCCTATTGAATGTTTATCATAAAGATGTATTGGTTTTCCGAACCCAGGAGCTTCGCTTAATTTTATACTACGCGGTATAATTGTTTTAAACACCTTTTCTTTGAAAAATCTCTTTGCTTCATCTATAACTTCAGATGTAAGGTTTGTCCTGTAATCAGCCATTGTCAAAAGCACTCCCTGTATTTCAAGGTCTTTATTAAGATTTTCTCTTACTAAGTTGATTGTATTTAATAATTGGCTAAGGCCTTCTAATGCATAATACTCACATTGTATAGGAATTAATACAGAATTACAAGCTGCAAGGCTATTGATAGTTAAAATTCCGAGAGATGGAGGTGAATCTATAAGTATAAAATCAAAATCATTTACAATCTCTTTGAGTGCTTGCTTTAATCTATATTCTCTGTTCATAAAGCTTACCAATTCTATTTCAGCGCCTGTAAGATGAATATTCGAAGGTATAAGTTTTAACTGCGGCATGCTTACTTCTTGCATTGCTTCACTTGGTTTTAAATTATTAATCAATATGTCGTATATGCTTTTTTCTATTTTTGATTTATCAATCCCCAAACCACTAGTAGCGTTTGCCTGTGGGTCAAAATCAATAACCAATACATTTTTGCCTTTATGAGCAAGGTAATAACCAAGATTAACAACTGTTGTGGTTTTCCCCACTCCGCCTTTTTGATTACAAACTGAGATTATTTTACCCATATCAAAAAATGTTCCACGTGGAACATTAACCGTATCATAACAGTATCAATGCCTATTGGACATTTTATAACCGTATCATCTACCGTATCTTTTTTATTCTAACCTTAGCTAATTTAGTACCTTGCATACTAAATAAGCCTTTATTCTCTTCTCTAAGTACAGAAATCTCAACCTTTGATTTTTTGACATTCAACTTAGATAAAGCTAGTTTTATTGCTTCCTGCGCGGTTTTAGCTTCTACTTCGATTTCGTTTTTATTTATTATAGTAATGTGATGCATTGTTATCTTTGAATTTTGTCTTTGACGCTTTGCTTCGCAAAATTAAGCAACAGGGACAAAATTAGCTAAGGAATTCATACGCAAACTGTTTTTTTAAACATAAAAAATTGCATAGAGCTTGTAACAAGAGTGCTTGTAAGCCAGTACAGCACCAGCCCCGACGGTAAAGAATAAAATATGAACCCAAACATCACAGGCATAATATTTGCGATAAGTCTTTGTTGCTCTGACTGGCTAGAGCCTGTAGTGGATTGAGATATCTTCTGTTGTAATATCATAGCACCTATCATTAAAATTGGCAATAAGTTTATGGTACTGCCCAATAAAGGGATATTGCTGCTTAAGCGGAAAAACGCGTCAGGCATAGAAAGGTCTTTTATCCAAAGAAAAGACGCATTTTTAAGCTCCACTGATCTGGATAGCGTATTATAAAGCGCTATAAAAACCGGCATCTGTATAACCATAGGCAAGCACCCTCCCATGGGATTCACTTTATACCGTTTATAAAGTTCCATTATTTCTTTATTTAACTTAGTAGGGTTATCTTTATGTTCCTGCCGGATTTTTTCTATATGCGGGCCGAGCTCTTGGAGTTTCTGCATTGATTTCAAACTTTTAAAAGTAAGGGGATATAAAAATAAATTGATGCATAGAGTAAGTAAAAGTATTGATAGGCCGTAATTATGAAGAATGGAATAGAAGAATTGTAATATGCTCAATAAAATCAGGCTTATGCTTGTGAGAAACCCGAAATTCAATGCCTTTGTAAAATCAGGGTCAATTTTTTCAAGTTCCTTGATTTCTATAGGCCCGATATAAAAATTTATTTCATATATCTTTGTTTCTCCAGGCATGACTTTATCATCCTCGATAATGAAACCCAGAACCGGTTCTCCAGCAATATTTTTTGTAAATACGCCTTTTGAATCAAAATCAGGCTTTGCTATTATTGTGTAGTATTTATTTTTAAGGCTAATCCAATGTATATCATTTTTATATAACCTGTTATAATTCAATAACTTATTGCCTGTAAATTTTTTAACGCTTCCATCTTTATAGTGAATATCAAGCTCTATGTATCTTGCTTCCAGAACTTCATTCTTCGATATATTGGAAGCGACTGTAATATCAAAAGATAAGTCCTGATTCTCAGTGGTTTTATTTTTAATTTTTATAACCGTATCAAGGCCATATTTATCTTTTAAAAAAGAAATATTTTTTTCTAGCTTCAGCTCTTTGTTTTCAAAGAAAAATGTTGTTGTATCATTATGTATTGTAAAACTTTGCGAAGACATGCCAGATAATATGCCTTTCCCATCTACTGACATAATGCCTGCTGAGTTTATTGCTTTGGCAACAAGGGCTATGTCATTTTTTCTTTTGGAATCTTTTATCAATATCCCGCTGATAGACCCTCCTATATTAGTTAGGCTTAAAACATATTTATCAGTATATAAATTTTTTGTTATTGCATTTGAAGGGAGTTCGTTTATAGGCTCTGCTTGGCTTGTCTTAATGTCTATATTTTTTTCTACAACTACTTGTTTTTGAACAAGTTGCGATTTTTGAGCTGGGCTTACCAAATCAGGGTTTATTTTGGCGAGTATCATTGGATAGACTAATATTATAATGATTGATAGAGTTACTGCTAATAAAACATTCTTTTCCAGATGCATAGTTACCTCTGATTTCGCACCATTTTCGTAACTAACGTCAGTTGCATTGAAAATGGTGCAGGATGTCGTTTAATTTAGTTAGATTTATATGGATCGTAACCACCTTGAGAAAACGGATTACACCGCATAATCCTTTGTAGGCCTTTTAATAGACCCAAAAAAATCCCCTTATCTTCTATTGCCAGAAGCGTATATTGGGAACATGATGGGTAAAATCTACATTGACATAACATTAATGAAGATATATTGTTATGATAAAAAATAATGCTATTTTTTAATACCGCTGAAAACGATTTTCTTGAAAACATCTAGAAGTTCTCTTTCTATCTCTCTGGAAAGCGTATCCTGAGTAATTTTTGTGCCGACTATAACAATATCATACCCGGCTGGTAAGATAAACTTTGTTTTTCTATAAGCTTCTCTCAGTATTCTTCTGACCCTGTTCCTTAATACAGCTTTCTTTTGGTGCAGGACTTTTTTACAGATAAACGCCGCTTTATTAATATCAACGCCTTGGCTTTTAAGGATATAGACATTGATCGATTTAGATTTATGGCAAATACCGTTATCAAGAACTGTCTTAATCGACCTATTTTTTTTCAGGCTCTCTTTTCTTGAAAAAGAGTTTAAGCTCATTAAATTGTAAGTTTGTGTTTACCCTTTTGTCGTCGGTGTTTTATAACTTTTCTGCCTGTAGAAGTTGCCATCCTGGCTCTAAATCCGTGCTTGCGCTTTCCTTTCAAAAGACTTTTCCGGGTAAGATGCTTTTTCATTTTATCCTCACTTTAAGTGTTTTATTATAACACAACGCTTATTCTCGTCAAGGACAAAATACCGCGACCCAAAAAGATTTATCTGTCCTCCCAATATGATAATGTCCTGTTATACCAAAATAGAAATGTCCGGTTTTAAAGATGCTATAATGCACTCCTTACAAGGAGGTCGCTATGGCAGGAAAGGACATTATCACAATGAGCC
>Ga0180009_10000793_pt1 | contig 40997 bp, 29 predicted proteins | sample OS_PC_MetaG_FD_123537 | JGI IMG/M metagenome (GOLD analysis project Ga0180009, IMG submission 123537) | Groundwater microbial communities from the Aspo Hard Rock Laboratory (HRL) deep subsurface site, Sweden - OS_PC_MetaG | ecosystem: Environmental > Aquatic > Deep subsurface > Groundwater...
CCCGGCTCTCGAGGCAAGGAGCGAAGGCGAAGTCATACTTTTGGTATTTCGAGCCTGAGCGACACAGCCTCGAGAGTCGCGGACAAGCGAGGGCGGATCAATTCGACCCGAAGGCGGTCTAGCATGCTCCTCTGCGGAATCTGTGGGCGGTGGCCGCGCCAAGAGAACAACCGCAGCCTGCCTCTGCGCGGTCGGCCTTTCTACCTCGGCTCTCGCGTGGCCCGGAGGCGAACGGTGAAACACGCTCCAACACCGGGCGACGAGTCGACGGTGATTCTCCCCTGCATCTCCTTGATCAGCCGGGCGCAGATGGCCAGTCCGAGGCCGGTCCCGGCCTCCTTGGTCGTCACGAAGGGCAGACAGACCTGGTCCAGGTCGGCTGCCTTGACGCTGAGCTCCGGAAGTCCCGCTCCGGAGTCCTGGATCGAGATCACGACCGTGCCATCTTCGACCCCTGTGCGCACCGTCACCTCCCCTCCCCCTGGCATCGCCTGGATGGCGTTGAGGATGAGGTTGATCAGGATCTGACGCAGCTTCTTCCGATCGGCCTTGACCTGAGGCAACTGGTCGCCGAGCTCGCATCGGAGCACGGCGCCCCTCTGGGACGCCTCCGGCTCCATGAACTGGACGGACTCGAACACGATGTCGTTGACCACGATCCTGGCCATGTGGGTCGGGCTGTTGCGGACGGCGGCCAGCAGGTGGTCCTCGATCTGCCGGTTGATGCGGTGGATCTCGGTCTTGAGCCCCTCGATGTCGTCCATCATCTCTGTCACCTCCACCTCCGGCTCGTTACGCAGGCGGCGGCCGATGCGCTGCACCTTGATCGAGAGGGCGTTGAGCGGCGTGCGGATCTCGTGGGCGACGATCGAGGCAAGCAGCCCCCGTGTGGCAACCCTGTCGGCGCGGGTGAGCTCCGCCTGGATCTGGAGCCTGCTGAGCGTGACCGCCGAGATGTGGGCCACGGTCTCCAGAAAGCCGATCTGCCAGCGCCCGAGCTGCCCTCCTTCCGGGACGTAGAAGTTGAGCACTCCGAGCACCTGCCCCGCATGGATCAGCGGCACGACCACGTGCCCGTGGTCGTGCATGTCGTGGTGCTTGTAGAGGTGCTCCTCCCCCACCGACTGGGACTGGAGGGTCCGCGCCTCGGAGAAGGCTCTGCCGCACAGACAGCTGCCCTTGGCCACCTTGCTGCACGTCTTGACCACCGCCTGATCCATGTTCCGGTGAACCACCATCTCGAGGTGATCATCCTCGACCAGGAACGCCGCCGCCGCGCCGGCGAGCTCGATCCAGGACAGCGCCAGCACACGGTCCAGGACCAGCTCAAGGACATCGACCACACTCTGGAGAGTCTGGAGCTGCTGCAGGATCGCGCTCACGGCGCGGTGGTGCTCGTAGCTCCGTGAGAGCTCGATCGTGGCCCTCTTGTCCCTGGTGATGTCACGGGCGAAGTGGAGGTAGATCCGCTTCTCGTCCTTCGTCAGATCGGTGGGCGACACCGAGCTCAGGATCCACCGACCGTGCCCGGAATCGAAGTACTCGGTCTCGGAGTACTCGCCGCTCACCAGCGTCTGCTCCAGCGGACAGCCCTCAAAGGGGGCGTCCTGGTTGTGGACTGCCTTGACACAGTGCTGGCACAGGAGGTCGCTCGGCAGAACGCCCAGCGCGTCTGCGGTCGCCCGATTCGCGGCGACGATGATGTGGTCCTCGTCCACGAGCAGGGCATAGAAGGGGAGCGCGTCGATCATGGCCTGGATCCCCTCCAGCTCCCTTGGACGGATTGGCCGGAGCCCGCGGTGCATGGTGTCTCGCTTCCTCCGGGGTCACCATGCAAATGATGGTCCAGTGCTCCCGTGAGATGGGGATCCGGGGTCATCTTGGCCCTGCTCCATCACAATCCGGCGCAAGATGACCTGGCGTCCCTAGCCGTTGCTTTCCTGGTCGTCCTCCTCCGCGTCGCCATCCGATCCCAGCGGCACGCCGTACTCGTGCAGGCGCCGGTACAGCGTCTTCTTGCTGATCCCCAGCACCTGCGCTGCCCGCGCCTTGTTGTTGCCCAGCATCTCCAGCGTCCGCAGCAGATACTGTCGTTCCACCTGCTCCATGGAGCGACCCAGCGGCATCTCGAGCGCGCGGGGCTCCCCCTCGATGCTGGGCAGGTCCCGCTGATCGATCTCGTCGCCCCGCACCGTGACCACCAGGCTCTCGACGCAGTTGCGCAGCTCCCGCACGTTGCCGGGCCAGCTTTGGCGGCTCAGCCGGCCGATCGCACGCTCGGTGAAGCCATGGATCCGCTTGTTGTGCTCCTTGCAGAACAACCCGAGGTAGTACTCGAGCAGGGGGCGGATGTCCTCCGGTCGCTCGCGCAGCGGGGGGATCTGAATCGTCACCACCTTGAGCCGGTAGTACAGCTCCTCGCGGAACGCCCCGTCGCTCATCGCCTGCTCCAGGTTGCGGTTGGTCGCGGCGATCAGCCGCACATCGACCGGGATCGGCGTCTGCCCCCCCACCCTCTCGATCTCGCGCTCCTGGATCGCGCGCAGCAGCTTGAGCTGCGTCGCGACCGACAGGTCCCCCACCTCGTCCAGGAAGAGCGTGCCGCCGCTCGCCAGCTCGAACCGGCCCTTGCGCATGCGGTGGGCGCCAGTGAAGGCGCCGCGCTCGTGGCCGAACAGCTCGCTCTCGATCAGGCTCTCGGCCAGCGCCACGCAGTTGACCTTCACCAGCGGGCCCTCCGACCGCGGGCCCGAGTGGTGGTGGATCGCCGTGGCCACCAGCTCCTTGCCGGTGCCCGACTCGCCCTGGATCAGAACCGAGGCGCCGGTGGGGGCGATCTGCTCCACCTGCTGCAGGATCTGTCGGATCGAGCGGGACTGGCCGATGATGCCGGAGACTGAAAACTGCCGGCGCAGCTGCTGGCGCAGCTCGCGGTTCTCCCGCATCAGCCCCTGGCGCCCGCAGGCGCGCTCCACCAGCAGCTCCAGCTTGTCCAGGTTGATCGGCTTGGTGAGGTAGTCATAGGCGCCGCGGCGCATCGCCTCCACCGCGGACTCGATCGTGCCGAACGCCGTGAGCAGGATGACGGCGGTGTCGGGGTAGTGCTCCTGGACGTGGGACAGCAGGTCGATCCCGCTGACCCGACCCATCATCACATCGGAGACCACGACGTCGACAGGCGACAGATCAAGGCGGGCCATGGCCTCCTCGCCGCTGGCGGCCCCCACCACCTCGTAGCCGCTGTCGCCGAGCGCGGCGCAGAGCCCGGCGAGAGTGCTCCGGTCATCCTCCACCACCAGCACGACGGGCATCGGCATGGCCTACATCCGGCCCAGCCGCAGCACGCCGACGGGGACGTCGGGCTTCGCCTCCTCCTCGGCCATCACCTCGTGGCACAGGTCGCAGTCCTGGGGAATCGTCTTCTCCTTGTCTTTCCGGGCCACATGCTCGTCGTCGTGACAGCGAAAGCAGCCCTCGGTCGTCTGGCGATGGCCCAGATGGCTGGGGTAGGTGTTCCAGCCGATCTTGAGCTCGGGGAAGATGTTGCGCTGGTAGATCCAGCCCAGCTCCTGGCCGGCCTTGACGATCGTGCGGCGCCGGTCCCTGGCCACGTCGGGGTAGTGCTTGCCGTAGTACGCCTCGAGCTCCCTGGTGAAAAGCTGAGCGGCCCGCCCGGGCTCCACGTTCTTGCGCCGGAGCAGAGCCACGGCCTGCTTGCGCAGGTAGGGCAGCGAGGAGTCCAGCTTGGCCAGCGAGAGCGCCTGGTCCACCGCCACCTCGGGCGCGGTATCATAGATGTGGGTCGGACGGTTGTGACAGTCGACGCAGTCCATGACGCGTCGCTCTGCCACCTTTCCCCCCTTCACCTTCTTGGCCGATGGCAGGAACACGGTGGTCTTGCCCTTGTCTGTCAGGGTCACCTTGCCGATCACCTTGCGCTTGTCGTCGAGGGCCTCGTACTCGATCCGCACGTTGGGCGCCACGTGCCAGTGGATTCCCTCGTAGCGGCCCGATCGCCGGTTCGCTCCGCCCACGTTGAGCCGGACGACGTTGGTCACTCGACCGTTCTTCTCGTCGCTGCGGAAGATGTTGCGGACCAGCAGCCGCGCCCCGTGGAACTTGGACGGCCAGTGGCAGCGCTCGCAGGTCTCCCTCGCCGGGCGCAGGTGGTGAATCGGCGTCGGGATCGGGCGTGAGAAGTCCCCGGTGAAGGTGGCCCAGACCTGGCGCAGCCCCGAGAGCTTCGAGCGCACGAACCACGACGCACCCTCACCGATGTGGCATTCGACGCAGGCCACCCGCGCGTGCGGGGAGCGCTGGTAGGCGGCATACTCCGGCTTCATCACCGAGTGGCACAGCTGCCCGCAGAAGGTCGGGCTCTCCATGTAGGTCACGCCCTTGAACGCCGCCACCGAGATCAGGGTCACGTTGAGCACGCTGGCGATGCCGAAGAAGAGCACGCGGCGACGGGAGGGGCGGTCCTGCATCACCGTGTCGTAGGCCCTGGCGAACGGCGTCTCGGCCCCTCCCCGCTTGCGTCGACGGTTCTCACGCCTCAGGCCCAGGGCCACCAGCGCCAGGCCCAGCAGAAAGATCAGCGGCATCAACAGGTAGCCGAAGGTGGACATGTACGGGTTCGCGCCGGTCACGATGTCCACCACCGTGATGATCAGGATCGCGTTGCCCGCGATGGTGGTCAGCGTCGTGCCAAGCAGCGCGAGCCAGTTGGCCCACAGCCGGGGGACCACTCCGAGTAGCCTGTTCAGCATGTCGCCTCTCGTGTCACCGGCACCCCGTCCCACCCACGTGGCAGGTCGCGCACATCGAGCTGTTTCGGCACTGGCTCGACTTGTCACGCCAGCTCCAGCCCGGAGGATGGGGATTGCCGCCGAGACCTCCCACCCGATGACACCCCACGCAGTTGGACTTCGCCCCCTGGTCATGACAGGAGGCGCAGCGTCCGATGTCCTGCCGCGCCCGATGGCCGTGAAAGCTGGCAGAGGCCGGCGTCATCCAGCCTGCCGGGTGGCGGCGGCTGCGTGTCCTGCCGCCGGGTAGCTTGTCCTGCGCCGCCTCGGCGAGGCCGTTGAGCGCGTGGCACGAGCGACAGTGCCGCTGACCGTGGCACTTGCGGCAGGTCTGGGGCGCGGAGGCCGCCTCGACGGCGTGACGCGACAGGTAGTCGCCGCGGTGGATGAATCCGCGCTGCACCTGCTCCGGGAACAGAATCGAGGGCCGGGCGGGCGCCGTGCCGGCGGCGTGGCACTCGGCGCAGTAGGTCTGGTCGTGGCACTGCGCGCAGGCCTCGGTGGACTGGCGCGCCAGCGTGCCGTGGCCGCGGGCGAAACCCGGGCCGTGCTCGATCTGTGCGATGCCCTTCTCCCGGTAGCGCTGCAGGTCCTCGTGGCACTTGCTGCAGCGCAGGCTGGCGTAGGTCCTGGAGTGACAGCCTGACGTGTTGCATGTGTCGTGTTTCGGCACCAGTGTTTGGTTCGCGCGCTCGCCCCGCACTCCGAGGGAGGCCCCCTGCCTCGCGCGCTTGGCGCTCTTGGTGTGACAGGTCTCGCACTGCTTCACCCGGCCGGAGTGGGCCGCGTGTGAGAAGTTGAGCTTGCGGCTGACCCGCGCAAAGCGGATGCCATCCTTCGCGCCGCGGTGGCACATCTGGCACTTGGACTTCAGCTCGTCCTCGTGGCACTCGCCGCACTTGGCCTTGCCCGGGATCAACTTGCCTGCCGGATCTCCCCGGTCCTGCTTCACGCCGCCGTGGCAGTCATCGCAGGCGGCCTGCTCCGTGTGCAGCTTGTGGGGGAAGATCAGACTGCCCCTGTCCGAGGGGGCGCGAAGCCGGGAGCAGGAGCAGAGGGCCACCATGGCGGCTGCTGTGAAGAGGAGCATCGTCTCTCGTCTGCGCTCGAGCATCAGATCCCTCCTCCGCGCCTGACCTCCACCGCATCGCCGCCCCAGCCAAAGTCCCAGTTGAGCCGCGCGACGAAGCTCCCCGCCTGCTTCAGCAGCGGCGAGACGCCGCCCGATCCGCCGGCCAGCAGCGTCAGGCCCGGGACCAGCGGCGCCTCGAGGAAGGCCCCTCCGCTGGCGGCCAGCCTCGCGCCGTTCATCTCCTCGTCCAGCGCCATGAGGTCCAGATCGACGATCAGCCGGAAGGTGCGCCGCAGCAGGTAGATCGGCAGCGCGAGCGCCACCCTCGCCCGGTTGGCGGCGTTGTCGGGGCTCTCCAGCCGCTCCACCTCGCCCACGGCCCGTCCTGGCCCATGGCCCAGCCGATAGACCGCGCGCAGCGCGCCCCGGTTCGCCCCCTCGTCGGAGCCGCCGGCCTGGCTGTAGAACCGCCGACCGTAGCTCGCGTCGAACGAGAGCCGTCGGGTGGCGCTCCAGCGCGCGTCGAGGTGCGCCTCCTGGTAGGTCTCCTCGCTGAAGACGGAGAAGATGGAGATGCGGGGGATCCAGAGGTCCGGGCTGTAGTACCGATAGCCCAGGTGCACAGACAGCGGGCGCATCGGCCGCAGCGCGGCGCGGGCAGCGATCTGCTTCAGCCTCCCGGCCTCCAGGCTCAGCGTCCCCTCGCCGGAGATGTCGAGCAAGGAGAAGGGGCTGTAGCTCAGATCGAAGCCGAGATCGTTGTCGGCTATCTGGCCATCGTAGCGTCGGTGGACGAACGATGAACCGACCCCCAGCCGGCCCAGGTTGATGTAGCCCAGTCGGCCGCCGAGCAGCCAGTTGTAGCCGTAGTCGTAGCTGTCGTCGTCCACTGGCCACACCTGGAACGCGAGGTGCGTGCCGGTGGGGACGCCGCCGAAGAAGCCCAGCTCCAGCCCCGAGCGATGGATGTAGTGCAGCTTGCCGCCGTCGAGCTGCTCCAGCACCGTGGGTCCGAGCGAGACGAACTGGCGACCCGCGGTGACCCTCAGCCCCTCGAGGAACCTCAGCCGCCCCTCGCCCGGCACGCGGTAGTCCAGGTAGAGCGTGGTCAAATCCCCTGTTGCGCGGTACCGATCGCGCTGGTCCATCAGGTCGATCAGGCCCCAGAAGCCGGTGTGCAGCGAGAGCCCCTCCACGCCCAGGCGGCGGGTATGAAGCTCCACCATTTCCATGAACGGCAGGTAGGTCGCCTCCTCGCTGTTGGCAGGCTTGACGTAGCCGCCGAGGTAGGTCGAGGAACGTCCCCACAAGGTGGTCCCCGCCACGGCCAGCGACGGGCAGAGCAGCACGGGAAGGAGCAATGCGAGGCCGCATGTCATGGTCACGCGTGTCACAGGTCCACCTTCCCGTTGATGTGCTTGGCCGGGTCCAGCTGCCCGTTGCCGTCGTAGGCCGAGCCATGGCAGGTCTTGCAGTCGGTCGCGCTGGGGTGGCTGCCGCTCTTGAGCGTCTTCGCCGGCGGCTGACCGTGGCACGAGTCACAGGCCAGCGGCGGGTCCAGCGTCTTGGTCCAGGTCCACTGGCCCACCTTGCCTCCGTCAAGGCTGTGGCAGTAGGTGCCGCTGCAGCTGCCGCTGGAGCGGTCCCAGGCCGGCGCAAGGCTGCTCGATGGATCCTGCAGCTTGCCCCTGGCCTGATCGCTGAACAGCACCTCGGCCGGCAGGTCATCGTCGAAGTGTCCGGGGTCCGTCATCGAGGTCGGCACCTGGTGGCAGCTGGCGCAGGGGACCGGATTGGCGAAGTTGCCCTGTCCCAGGTGCCGGGCGTGGAGCCCAACGGTCGTGGCGCTGATGTCGGTGTTGCCCCTGAGATCGGCAGGCGGTGCGCCCGACGACTGCTTGGTGCCGTGGCAGGCGTAACAGGTCCCCTCGACCCCCTTGTGGCCCAGCGGATACTTGCCGTCGCCGTGGAGTGACGGATCGAGGAAGCGCGTCCCGACCCCGACGGCGGTCTGGAGGCAGTCGGGGTCGGTGGGGCTCGGCGTGCATGCCTTGACGCTCTGGGGGTGGCAGGTGGCGCAGTCGGGGCCGCCCGCGACCGCGGGCACCTGGTGACACGAGCCACACTGGCCGCCCTCGGTCCCGGTCCAGCTCGGCCGCGTGCCCTGCATCGCGCCGGGGAAAGCAACGCCGTGGCAGTAGACGGAGCAGACGCCGGACTTGACGTCGTAGGTCGGCTTGACGTCGAGCTGGGCGGCCCGCTTGCCGAAGGTCAGCTCGGCCTTCAGGTCGCTTCGCGTGCCCCCGGCCGCGTCGAACAGGTGGCCGGCGGAATCGAGCCTCCTGGGCACCACGTGGCAGTCCTCGCACTTGATCGCGGCCCACCAGGTTCGGTCGCGCAGGTGGATCTGATGTGCACCCACGCCGCGCGCGCCACGGCTCAGGTTCCAGGACAGATCGGCCGGGGGGGCACTGCCCGACGCGCCCGGGCGGCTGGCAGACCCGTGGCAGACGGAGCAGCTGTCGAGCCCCTGCTCGTGGCAGGTGTAGCACGAACGGCCGGAGCTCCCGCCCCTGAGGTCCGATCCATGGCAGCCGCGGCAGGCGTCGAGCTCCCAGCCGCTCTGGCGCAGCACGCCGCCGTGGAACTCGGGGCTGTTGCGCTTGGCCGCATAGACCCACGAGGGCGGATGAACCCCAATGTCGAAGTAGGCCAGCCGGCGGGCGATGACCCAGCGCTTGAGCAGGTCGAAGTCCTTGCTCCGACGCTCCTCGGCGCTCTCCCCGGCAGCCAGCTCGGACTGCGAGGGCAGCAGGCGCTCCCAGTGCTTGGGATCGTTGACCAGCTTGAGCAGCAGCCGGCTGGTGCCATCACCGGCGATCGCATTTCGAACATCGTCCGAGCCCGGTCCCAGGATGCCGACGTAGCTCGACAGGTCGTAGCCTCCGGCGAGGTTCGTGGCCGAGTGGCAGCTGACGCAGCGGCGGGCGAGCAGCGGCTTGATCTCCTGGTACGTTGGGCTGACAGGATCGCGTCCAGCGGTAGGCGGCCGGGACTCTCCGCAGGCCCCGAGCACCGCGGCGCCTGCCAGAGTCAGCAGGATCGTGAGAGGTCGCATGGCTCGCCTTTCTACGTGTCTGGCCAGAGACGGTAGATGCGAGTATCGTACCAACCAGCACTACCCGTTGGCCCTCAGAAACCGGTTGCGTTTCAACGCTCAACTACGACATAACGCTGCAAGGGTCAAGATGGCCCCCTCGTCCTCCCGGGACAGGGTCAAACTGACTCGGCCCCGTTCCGCCTCCGGAGCACGAGAGAAGTTACCAGCGCGGCGACGCCGAGCAGCAGCACGGCGCCGACGAGAAACCCGCCCTCCAGCCGCGCCATGTCCCATAGCAAGATCCGCGCTCCCAGCACCAGCACGAGCAACACACCCACCGACACGACCTCGGGCCGGTGCCGCCAGCGCCCCAGCCACAGCATCGCCACGGCGGCGCTGCACAGCATCAGGCTCTGGGCCAATACGAACGCGGAGCCCTGCCCCAGCGTCCGCCAGGCCACTACTCGCCCGGCCAGGTAGAGCGGGGCCAGGGCGCACAGCAGCGACAGGGCCCGGAGCCAGCGACCGGGGGCTCCCTGGTAGTGCATCAGCGCCAGCGCGGAGACCACCAGTCCCAGGCCCGCCGCGCTCGCTGATTGGCTCGGGACCATCACCGCCCCCGCCTGCGCCACGGCCACGACCAGCAAGGCACCCGAGAGCCGGGCAGCGAGCCCCGGTGCCATCGACGACCCGACCCGCTGGACCACGACGGCAACGACCGCCAGCGCAACTCCCCGGGGCTCGATCCAGGGTAGGCTGAGACCGAGCAGCAAGACCGACAGCACCAGCAGCGACCTGACGAGGGCCGCTTCTCGTAACCAGCCCCAGCCCCACGTGGCGGCCAGCAGCGCAACTCCCAGGGCCGCCGCCGCCAGCCGGGCCGCCTGCGGGGCGACGAAGATACCCAGCCCGTGGGTCCCCAACGTCACCACGAAGAAGCTCGCACGTTCGAGCCGACCCAGCTTCCGGGCTCGCAGGACAAGGTTGACGGTCAGCACCACCCACAGACCCACGGCGCTGAGCATCATGGTCAGTGGGTAGGCAGGTGGAGCTCCCGCACGCCGTCCGGTGAGCAGCACGCCCGCGGCCAGGGCAAGGGCCGAGGGGATCACCACGGCCGTGTGCTGCAGCCCGCCGCGCGCGCCCAGCGTGACGGCCAGGGCGCACACCGCGACCAGCAGCGGGCCGGCCGACGCTGACCGACCCAGCACCACCGCGCCGGCCACCACTCCGAGCAGGATGGTGACGATGCTCCAGTCTGCCTGCCGCAGCCAGGCGAGGAGACCGGCCGCCAGCACCAGACCGCCGAGCGCGGCCACCCCGGCGTCCTGACCGAGGGCGCGGCTGCGATACACCGACTCCAGGATCACCAGCACCGCCAGTAGACCGCCGCACAGCTCCACCACCGGGGCCTGGGGCAAGCGGCGCAGGAGCAGCCGCTCGCAGACCAGCGGACCGAACAGCAGCAGACCGCAGTAGGCCAGCCCCAGCGCCACTCCGATGGCCGGCGTCAGCCACCCTGCGCGAGCGGCGGTGCGCAGGACGAGCGCACCGACCAGAACGAAGCAGACCGTCGCCAGCCGGACGAAGTGGTCCCTCGATCCCTGTTGCTCGGCCGGCTGTCCGGCGGCTGGCGACTCCGCCGTCGCCGGCCGATCCAGGCCGAGCCGAGCCTCGACACGACTCAGCCGCTGCTCGAACGCCTGCACCGTCCGGTGCAGCTGCAGCAGCTCGCCCTCGGCTCCGGTCTCGTCGATTCCGTCCTTGCTCACCGTCTCACACGCGAGTCTGGTCGGTGCGAGCTGCGCCGGGGAAGAGCGGCACGACGCGGTGGAACAGGTACAGGATGCCGAATGGCAGCGTGAAGATCACCGCGGCCGTCACCAGCCCCTCCTTCTCCCACAGACCGGGGAAGTAGCTGGTGAAGCCCCTCATCGACTTGGAGACCAGCTGGCCGCCGATCACCACGTTCCAGCGCATCAGCAGCACCTGCCCCAGCAGCATGGTCGCCGCGATCCAGGTCAGCGCGTTGGAGAGCCGGTCCCGCAGGCGAAAGAGCGCGGCGATTCCGAGCAGCAGGAACGGCACCAGCGACAGGATCAGGAACTGGACCACCACGTAGCTCACGAACAGCTGGTGCTCGATCAGATCGCTCAGCACCTCCCACTCCTCGGTCTGCTTGTAGGCGATCGACATCACCTCCAGCAGCTCCAGCGCTACGGCGACGATCATGAAACCCCAGAGGTACTTGCCCATGGCTCGCACGCAGCGCTGATCCACCTGCCAGCCGTTGATCCAGCTCACGACGAAGTAGTGGAAGATCAGGACCGCGATGCCCGACACGATGGCGGAGAAGATGAAGATCACGAACATCAGCGGCGTCGACCACCAGGGGTTGGCCTTGAGCGCGCCGAAGAGGAAGCCAACGTAGCCGTGCAGCAGGCAGGCCATCGGGATGCCGAGGCCGGCCAGCAGGCGCACGATCCGTCGGTCTGCCAGCCGGCTCTGCTCGTCGCTGTGCAGGTTGAACAGCAGGATCGCCCGACAGAGCAGCGCCACCGCACCGCGGCCCCGCGCGCGCTCGATGAACTGCGGACGCATCACGAACCAGATCTCGAGCACCACCACCACCATGTAGGCCAGGTAGATGTAGCCGAACCCGGCCATCGCCGAGGAGAAGTTGGGCGTTATCATGATGTTGAAGGCCCGCTTGGCCTGGCCCAGGTGCACCAGCAGCGGCAGGGGCGCGAACAGCAGGAAGACGAAGGCCGAGGCCAGCGAGAAGCGCGCGACCGCCTTGAGGTCGTCGCGACCGAAGACATGGTACAGCGAGGAGACGATGAACGCGCCCGCCACCAGACCCGTGATGTAGGGGTAGAGCACGATCATCACCGTCCAGGTGACGTGGACCTCGTTGGGAAACACGAACCCCATCACACCACCTCCGCGTCCAGGCCGATGTAGTAGCACTTGGGGTGCGTGCCCATCTCCGGGCGGAGCAGGCGGTAGCGCCGCTGCCTGAGGATGGTGGTCAGTCGGCTTTTGGGGTCCTTCAGATCGCCGAACAGCCTGGCCTCCACCGGACAGGCCAGCACGCAGGCCGGCTGGAGCCCGGGCGTGATGCGGTGGTAGCACAGGGTGCACTTGGAGGCGACGTGCAGCGTGGGGTGGATGAAGCGCGAGCCGTAGGGACAGGCCTGTACGCAGTAGCCGCAGCCGATGCAGCGCTCCTCGTCCACCAGGACCACGCCGTCCTTCGTGGCGTAGGACGCCCCCACCGGGCAGACCTGGGTGCAGACCGACCGCTCGCAGTGGTTGCACAGCTTGGGTACGAAGAACGCCTTGACCACCTCGCCCGGCACCACGCCGAAGCTGGGCCCGTCGGGGCGCGCAGCGTCCACCGCAACCTTGCCCCGAGCGTCGACCCGGTAGCGCTCGATCCAGGTGCGATAGACGCCGTGCGGCACGGAGTTTTCGGCGCGGCAGGCCCGCATGCAGGCGCCGCATCCGATGCAGCGTGTGGTGTCCACCGCGTAGCCCCAGTAGTGCCTGGACCAGTCGTAGCCCTTCCTGGAGTCAGCGCCCGCCTCCGGGACGCAGCTCACCAGCAGCAACCCCGAGCCCCCGGCGAGCAACCTCAACAGCTCGCGGCGGGGCATCTCGCGGCGGGAACGGGTCATGGTCGATCTCCCTTGCCGGGCACGATGTGGATCCGATCGCGGTGACAGTCGATGCAGCGCTTCTTCGCGTCCTCGGGTCCCTCGGCAACCTCCTGGCGATGAGCGGGCCACTCGATGCCCGGCGGGGCCTTATCACTGCGGAAGTCCCCCGCCCGGTGACACAGCAGGCAGAACCGTGGATCGGCGTCGCGGATGATCCGACCGGCGAACTCGGACTCCTTGAAGAACAGGTGACACGTGCTGCAGCGCACCTTGTGGTGAGGACGCTTGGCGAAGTCCTTCGTGATCTTCGAGTGGCAGTAGCTGCACTCGAAGATGGCCGGATGGCCCGCCGGTTGGGGCGTCGAGGGGTCGCGCGTGCGCCCGGCGTGGCAATCGCGGCAGCGCTGGACCAGCGGGTGGAGCCGGGCCGTGCGCACGTCGCGGTCCATGTACAGCGGCTCGTGGGGCTCGTGACACCGCGTGCAGGGGGTGTTGTCCGACTTGACGCCGACGAATCGAAAGTGCTCGCGCCACTCGATCTGGGGAAACGCGCCGGGGCGCGCCGACAGAAGCTGGTGGCAGGTCAGACACACCTGCTTACCCCTGGGCTTGTCGATGCTGGCCGCGGTGCCCTCGGCCGCGTGCCTTCTCCCCGGTCCGTGGCACACCTCGCACTGCACGCGGTGATGCGCGTCCTTGGCGTGCAGCTTGACCTTCTCCTCGTGGCACTCGGTGCAGCCCTGCTGGCCCAGGTGCAGCGGCTCCCCTCGCCGGGCGGCCTCCACGGCCCCGCCGCGGTAGGCCCCGTACTGGCCGAAGCTTGAAGGAACCAGCAGGTAGCGGGCCAGCAGCCCGGCCCCGGCCAGGACGCCGATGATGATGAACAGGCGGTAGGTGTGGCGATATGAGGCCTTCAGAGGCATTCGAGCTGTGTCAGGGCCGGATGTAGCCGGTGGTGCTACCGCCGAGGTCCGCGATGCTGTCGATCAGCAACTGGACCATGTAGTCGAAGTTGTGCGCCCAGGCACCTGGCTCCTTGAGGGAGATCTGGTAGTTGTGCGCCGCCTTCATCAGCTGGGCGGTCCAGGCCGTGTAGCCGTTGGCCGAGACCGCCTCGGTGGCCGAGCAGGCGCCGTCCCCGTCGGTATCGATGAACCAGTAGGGATAGCTCCCCGAGTCGTAGCAGATCTTGCTCGTGGCCGCGACGACGAGCTGGATCCCGGTGAGCAGCGCCGCCGACAGGGTGGCGATCTCGTCCTTGAGCGGCTCGGTGCTGTTGCCGTCGTTGTCGTAGTCCTGGTTGTGGGACATCCGGATATCCTCGGGCTTGGTCGCCGAGCCGTGGCAGGTGGTGCACTTGCTGAAGCAGTCCGCCACCTGGAAGGTGTGCTTGCTCAGCTTGGGGTCGTGGCAGTAGGTGCAGTCGTCGCCCCCCACGTGCTTCCAGGCCTTGGCGTAGGTCTTGCCAGTGTACTCGTAGCCCACCTGCGCGTCGGCGCCGTTCTTGATCGCCGCGGCGGGCAGGTAGTGGACGTTGCGAAAGCTGAGCGAACTCGCCGCGATCTTGGCGTCGATCGTCGCCTTGGCCTCCCGGCCGCTGTGGCAGGTGGCGCAGATGTTGCCCGTGGCGCCCGCCGCCTTGATCGTCTTGCCGCTGGGGTAGGTCACGGAGTCCACCTTGACCAGGTTGGTGAAGGTGCCGTCGAGCTCGTGACAGGTGTGGCAGTCGAGGCCGTTGTCCGGCTCGTCCACGGTGATGTTGGTCTTGTGCTTGAGGTAGAAGCGGAAGCCCTCCGAGCCGCTGTGGCACTTGGCGCAGTCGCTCGAGACCTCGTCGTCCTTGTCCCAGTGCCGCGCCGGCTCGCCCGCGCCGTTGAAGTGGCCGAAGTCGTTGCGCACCGCCTTGGACAGGTCGACCTTGTTGGCGGTCAGCACCGTGTTCAGGTCCTCGATCGAGTCGTAGAGCAGCTGGATGATGTACTTGGCGTTGTGGGCGAAGGCGCCCGGGTCCTTGGTCGAGATCTGGTAGTTGTAGGCCGCCCGCACCAGCCTGGCGGTCCAGCTGGCGAAGCCGTTGGCGCTGACCGCCTCGGTGGCCGAGCAGCTGCCGTCGCCGTCGGTGTCCTTGAACCAGTAGGGGTAGGCGCTCTCGTCGTAGCAGACCTTGTCCAGGCCCTGGTCGACGGCGTAGCCCTGGATCGCCGTGTACAGCAGCGCCCGGAGCCCCATCATCTCGTCGTGGATGCCCTCGGTGAGGTTTCCGTCGCCGTCGTAGTCGCGGTTGGAGTCGATCATCCGGATCGTCTTCAGGTCGGCCTTGCTCGTCACCCCGGTGTGGCAGGTCTTGCACTCGTCGACCTTGACCTCGAGGGAATGGGCGTCGTGGCAGTCGACGCATGTGTCGACCTTGTTGGCGTGGCGGAAGCGCCAGTCATAGGTCTTCCCGCTATACTGGTAGCCCCCGCGAACGCGCCCGGCGTTGAGGGTGGCGGCCGCCGGGTAGTAGTGCACGTTCTTGAACGACAGGCTGCTGCTGACGGTGTCGTCGGTGGCGGGGGCCGCCGTCGCGATCGCCTTGTCCACCGAGTCGGTGGACTCCCGCCCCTGGTGGCAGGTCATGCAGCGAGCCTCGGGACCGACGTTGTCCAGCGTGACCCCCGAGGGAAAGACGACGTGGCTCAGCTTGGCCGCGGTCTTGTTGTGGCATGCCGTGCACTCGATCACCGTTCCGATCGGGGCGGCCTTGTCCACCTTGTCCGCGGCGCTGCCGTCGTCACCGATGAAGTCGCGGAAGCCGGGCGTGGAGTGGCACTTGGCGCAGGAGGTCGGCACCTCGGCCGGCGTGTCGGCGTTCCAGTGGTTGAAGGCCTCGGCCTTGCGGTCGGCGTGGCCCGAGGTCAGCCACTTGTCGTAGTTCGGGACCTCGTCGGAGACCACCAGGCCGATCGACCCCTTCGCCTTGGTGTCTTTGCCCTCGGCGGTGATCATCACCTGCCCGGCGGACAGGCCGCTGACCGTGCCGTCCGCGGCCACCGTGGCGACCTCCGGCTTGTCCGTGCTCCAGGTGTAGCCGGTGTCGGTGCCGCCCCCCTTGGTGGTCGCGGTGAGCTTGGCGGTCTTGCCCACCAGCACGGACAGCGCCCCCGTGATCTCCACCCGGGCGCTGCCGGCCGGCACCACCACCACGATGTGCTGGCCGGTGACCCCCGTGTCGGTCCCCTTGGCCGAGATCGTTGCCTCCCCCACTGCCACGCCGGTGACCAAACCGGAGGAATCCACGGTGGCAGCGGTGTCGTCGCTCGAGCTCCAGGTGTACGAGCCGTCGGTGCCGCCCTTGGTCGAGGCAGAGAGCGTCAGGGTGTTGCCCACCTCGACGGCGTGCTGGCCCGAGATCATCACCTGGATGCTCCCGGCTCCGACCACCACCAGGGCATGCTCGCCCGTCGCCCTGGTGGTCGAACCCGTGGCGGCGATGGTGGTCTCCCCCACGGACACGGCGGTCACGATCCCGTTGACGTCCACGGTGGCGATGGCCGTGTCAGCGCTGCTCCAGGCGTAGCTGCTGTCCGTGCCGTGAACGGTCTCGGCGCTGAGCGCCAGCGTCCGGCCCACCTCCAGCGAGTGCTGGCCGGTGATCTTGATCGTGACGTCGTCAGTGTCACCACAGCTGACCAGGGCCAGCAGGGCCGCACACACAAGCCGTACACCGCAGCGCATTGTTGTTCTCCTTTTACGAAGCGATCCGCAGGTTAGCACAACGCGTGCCACCACAAGAGACCGTGATCCCTTGGGACCATCGCCATGGCCATCTCAACAGGGTGTCAAAATAACACCATCCGGTTCTGGCCTCGCGTGAGCGGCCTGAGCAAGGGCCAACACCCCTATCGAGCACTGCCAGCTGCGAAGGTGCCGTGCGGCGGCGGCGGAGAAGAATGCCGATCGGAATTTGCTGGTATGGCGGATGCATGAGCCAAGCGAACAAACAACGACCAGGAGGGCCAGATGTCCATGGCCACCACCGCCTCAGCTGGGACGGACAACAGGAACGCGCAGGATGCCGCGCGAGCGACGAGCCCTTCGACTGCGAACGCGAGGACCAAGAGGTTGCGCGTCCTGTTCCTGGCACCCCAGGTCCCCTGGCCGCTCGACACAGGGGGCAAGATCCGTACTCGCTACCTGCTTCGCGCCCTGGCCCGCGCACACCGAGTAAAGGTGCTGGCCTTCGGCGACCGGCAGGCCGACAGCGAGGGGGTGGCGGCCATCAGCCGCATGGGTGCAGACTGCGAGCTGATTGCCCGGCCGGGCCGCGTGGGCGAGCTGATACAGCTGGCACGGGGCCTCGCCGGCCCCGTGCCCTGCAACATCCGCAAGTACCAGTCCCTGGCGTTCGGCCGGCGACTGAGGCAGCTGGCGCCCGAACAGGACCTGGTCCACTGCGACCACATCCACATGGCCCGCTACGGCGCAACCACCGGCCTGCCCTACGCGGTGGACGAGCACAACGTGGAGACATTGATCTGGGATCGTTTCGCCCGCGACGATCAGGAGCCGCTGCTCAAGCGCGCGCTGTTCGCACAGCAGGCGTTCTTGCTCAGGCGCGTGGAGCGAGACCTGTGCTCCCGGGCCTCCATGGTCACGCTTTGCTCCCGGGCGGATCAGACGGCGCTGCTCGAGCTGATCGGGGGCCATCGTCACCCGCCGACCCAGGTGATCCCCAACGGCGTCGACGTGGAGTTCTTCTCCGAGACCGGGCCGGCCGAGGTCAAGGGTCATATCTTCTTCACCGGCTCCATGGACTGGGCGCCGAACGAGAACGCCGTGCTCGCCTTCCTCGACGAGATGTGGCCCGAGATCAGACGTGCCATGGCGGGGCTGTCGTTCTACGTCGTGGGGCGCAGACCGACCCGGCGGTTGTGGGAGCGACACCGGCGCGATGGCGTCCACATCACCGGCACGGTACCCGACGTGCGCCCGTTCATGCGGGGAGCGCTCGCGCTGGTTGTTCCGATGCGTGTGGGAGGAGGTACCCGGCTGAAGATCCTGGAGGCCTTCGCAGCACGTGTGCCGGTGGTCTCCACCGCCATCGGCATCGAAGGGATCACGGCCGAGGATGGCGTTCACTACCTCCGGGCCGAGTCCGTCGCGGACTTCGCCGCCGCGCTGACCCGACTGCGACAGGACCCGGCGCGGGGCCGGAAGCTGACAGAGGCCGCGTTCGGGCTGGCCCAGGACCACTACTCCTGGGATGCCGCTGGCGGAAGGCTGGCGCAGGAGTACGCCGACCGCTTCGGCAGGGCATCCTGGGATCACCTTCGAAGCGAAGGTAGGCCGCTGTTGCACTTGTTGTTGTCACGATCCTGCAACGCGTGGTGAACGCCGTCGTCTCTCGACACGTTGTTTGGAGTGGGGCAAAAGAAAAGGTCTCGTCAGCTGGCTGATCTCTGTGCCAACGGAACGCCAAAACCAGGTGTGCCCGACTGCCTGTTCCTGATGTCCGTCATCGTCGAGCGGGGCGGCGGGACAAGGCGACCATCTCAACGCACGCCGCTCTCTTTCCACGACCACTGATGGTCGCCTTGTTCCGACGCACCGCAACCGGGCGGCGCTTCCCAACCTCGTTCGCTCTCCGAGGTCTCTTCGCCGCGCGGAACTGCCCCAGCTCGACCCCGCAGAAGGCAAGCCGCGGCTATTGCTTTCGGCCTGCTATCACCCACAGATTCAGCCGAAGAGCCAAAAAAAGGAGGAGGGGGCAAGTGCACTCCCTCCTCCCGTGGCTACTTCAGCAGTAGCCGGTTGTCAATGCGAGCAGGGCCTGATCGCTACCTGTTGCAGCTCGCGGTGGGATCCAGGTCCTTCAGCGAGTCACACAGCAGCTCTCCCACGTACTTGGTGTTGTGGACCCCGAGGGAGCCGTCGCTCATGACGACCCAGTAGTTCCACAGAGCCTGGAGCTGCTTGGCCGTCAGGCTCAGCTTGTCGAGCCCTGATTCCGGTACCTTGCCCGTGGAGTCCTTGGGCAGCTTGGCCTCGAGGGCGGCCAGCAGATCGCCGATCTCCTTCTGGATCCCTTCCTTGGTGCCGTCGCCGTCGTGGTCCGTGAACGCCGTCCGGTCGAACTTGGTCAGGGCCGTGGCGTGGCACCCCGTCTGGTTGCAGGACGAGAGGTGCTCGTACTCCGTGGCTGGCGTCACCGAGGTGTCGGTCCAGGTCATGGCCCAGGTGTGCCCGCCAACCTTGTCGTCCTTGCACTTGCCTTTGGAGCAGACCTGATAAGGCGGGCAGGGCGCGGTGGCGGAGCAGGCGACGCTGGCCTCGGTATGCATGTGACACTTGATGCACTCGCCGCTGATCAGGTTGGTGTGGGCTGACGAGGAGTAGCTCTTGCCCGCATACTCGTAGCCTCCCTCGCCGGCCAGCATGTCACCCTGAGTGCTGGAGTGGGGGCCCCGGGTCTTCTTGTTGGCCAGGTAGTCCGCGAAGTACTTGGTGTCACGCTTGTTGGTGTGGCACATGTTGCAGGCCGTAGACTCCTTGGCGCTCACGGTGAAGCCCATGGGCGCCTTGTAGTCCGCCTCGACACGCAGCTGATTGGACTTCCAGGCTGTACCGCTCTGGTGCGGATAGGAGAACTTGTGGGGGTCGTGACAGGTAGCGCAGCCGATGTGCTGGGCGCTGCCCGTCTCGAACACGGTGGCCGGATTGCCGGGGTAGGCCTGGTCCGGCGTCACGATCGCCTTGTTCTGGATCATGTTGACCACGAAGCCCTGACCGGTGTGGCAGGGGATGCAGCTGCTGCTGCCGGCCATGTGCTCGGGGGGCTCGATGCCATGCTTCGACCTGGCCCACTGCTTGGGCTGCCCGTGGCACTGCTCGCACATCGCCCCGTCGAAGGTGAGGTGAGCCTTCGCCTCGGGGTGGTTCGATCCCGGGCCGTGGCAGCTCTCGCACTGGATGTTCATCAGCTTCTGCATCGGCGCCGTCGAGGGATCGGCCACGAAGGCGTTGATGTCCGCCCACTTGGGCGAGCCTGTCTGGGGCTTGATCCACGCGCCGACCGAACCCTGGGTCGGATCCCAGCCCGAGAGCTTGGCCATCTCGTCGAATCCGCCGCTCGGCGAGGACTCGTCGTAGCCGGTCACGTGGCACTGGATGCAGTAGTCACTGTACTTGGTCCCGCTCCAGCCGTAGCTGTTGAAGGAGCCCTCGAACTTGGTGGCGTGGCCGGTCGCGGTCCAGTCGGTGTACACATCCTTGAACTCGCCCACGGCGCTCTGGTTGTTGTGGCAGGACATGCACGTGGCCGCTCCGACATAGGTGCCGCTGTACACGTCCGTGCTGCTGGTGAACTTGCCAGCCGAGGAGGTCACCTCGATCTGCACCGTGAACACCCCCTTCGCATCGGCCCGGAAGCGGGCATTCTGGTACTGCGTCGTGCTCTGCCAGGTCCGGTACTTGCTTGCGTCGGCGGTCGTGCCATCCCAGAACTCGAGCGTGGCCGTCGAACCGCTGGGCGGGACGAGCGTCCACTTCCAGGCAGTGACCGCCTTGTCGCCGGGATCCACGGTGGCTCCCTTCAGAAACACATACGACCCCACCGCGACGTTCCCCAGCGCGTTGGTCTTGACATCGACGCTGTCGCCCGCCGCCAGCGTGGCCACCTTCTCACCCGTGGGGACCTTGTCCTTGTAGCCTTCAGGGATCCCGACGATCCGGATCAGCGAGAACTCCTCCCCCTTGACCAGAGACAGGGTGACCGTCGAGGTCTGCCCGGCCGCAACGGAGACGCCGCTCTGGACCCCCACCTTGTAGCCACTGAGGGTGACCGTCACGGTGTAGACGCCGAGGGGAACGTTCTTCAGCTCGGCCTTGCCCGCCACGTCGGTCTTGACGCTCGAGGTGGAGGGAACGGTGGCCACGGTGGCGTCCTTGAGCACGGCCCCCGTCGCGTCAGTGATCAGCGCCGAGATGGTGCCCACTGACAGGCCCGCATCTCCAGCAGGGCCTGGAGCTCCCGCCTCGCCCGCAGGGCCTGGAGCTCCCGCCTCGCCCGCGGGGCCAGGAGCGCCCGCCTCACCGGACTGTCCCGGGGCTCCGGGCTCTCCAGAGGCTCCAACAGGCCCCTGCCCCCCTTCACAACCCAGAAGCGCCAGGGGCACGACAGTCGCTAGAAGCAGCGCAAGGGATCTCATATCTATTCTCCTCCTCATTGATGCCTTGTGGTCATGTCAGATGGTGAGTGGTGGTACCGGTCGTGCACCGTGAGCAAGCACCATGCCATGGCTGTAGTGGATTGCACCGACGAGCAATGGTGTTCGTTCTCAATCGGTTTGTGCATGACCATGGCCACAGTCGATGCACCAGAATACCGAAGGTGGGTCACATTGGGCCCCTGTCAGCCTGTTGGCCGGAACCAGGGGGTCAGATTGGCCAACGGGAGAGTGGGGTAGCAGTGGTGGTCTGCCGGGACGCTACTCGGGATACGTGGTGGGAAGGGGCAGGGTGAGTCTGGCTGTGGATCCTAACGGTCAGAATCGAAAAGGGCACCGAGTGGGTCAAAAAGAAACCAAGGCCTGGTTCCTCCGGGGTGAAACGGCGGGATCCCTACTTGTGGCAGGCCTTGCAGGTCTTGGGCCCCTTGTTCTGCTTCTTGTGGCAGTTGATGCACGTGATGTGGTAGGGGTTCTTCTTCGCGCTCATCTCCTCGCAGCCCGGCTTCTTGCCCTTGGCCTTGCCTGCGTGACAGCTGGAGCAGGCCTTCTGCTCCTTGCTCTTCTCATGGTGGCAGGTCTTGCAGTCGATCTTCAGCTTCTTGGCGTGCTGCTCGTGGTCAAAGGCGACGCCTGACTTCTTCTTCTTGCACCTGTCGATGACAACCTTCTTGGGGGCCTTGGCGGCGTACAGCCCAGCGCTGATCAAGCCCAGCACTGCCACTGCAATCAGGATCTTCTTCATCACGTGAGCTCCATCTCGGGTGCAGAACCGGCTCTGCAAGAAGGATGCTCGTTTGTACACGACGAGCATCCGGGTCTGCAAGTGGGACGGTGGCCAGCTCACAGATATTCGCGGCAAGGCACATGGGTTGCATTGCGGGAAGGTCCCCGATGCCATCCCCTCACCCTCATCGTCCGCTTCTGACATCGAGCGGGGCGGCAGGACAAGGCGACCATCTCAAGGCACGCCGTGCTTTCGATGGCCACTGGCGGTCGCGCGCCGTTCCTCGCGCCCCTGCGGGGCGCTCCGGCGATGCGGCGCGCTGTTCTGACGCACCGCAACCGGGCGGCGCTTCCCAGGCCCGTTCGCTCTCCAGGGTCTCTACGCCGCGCGGAACCGCCCCAACTCTGCCGCGCATACACTGGCGGGTCGGCTGCGTCGTGGCTGCACTGTCGTTGCTCGCCTCGCCGGCCAGGGCGGACGAAGGCTGTCTGAAGTGCCACAAGGATCCGAAGCTCGCTCAGAGCAGCGTCGATCCCGGCCGGCACCTCGTGCTCGACGCCAAGGCGCTGGCGAAGTCGGTCCACGCCGACGTGGGCTGCACCGACTGCCACACCCAGCTCGCCGACGTTGAGGCAGACAAACCTCACGTGAAGAAAGTGGGGACTCCCACATGTGACAGCTGCCACGAGGAGGCCGCCAAGACCTATGGCACGAGCGTCCACGGCCAGGCCACGGCCAAGGGTGAGAAGGGCATGGCCCTGTGCGGCGACTGCCACGGGGCTCATGACATCGTCAAGGTCAAGGACCACAGGTCACGAGTCTACAAGATGCGGCTGCCCTTCACCTGCGCCAAGTGCCACCAGAACACCGAGCTGGCCCGACAGCACGGGATCAAGCGACCCGAGGCGGCCTCCCAGTACCTGGAGAGTATCCACGGACGGGGCCTGGTCCAGGACGGGCTGATCGTCGCGCCCTCCTGCACAGACTGCCACGGGGCCCACGACATCTACCGCGACAGCGACCCCCGCTCCCGCATCAACCATCGCAAGGTGCCAGCCACCTGCGGCAAGTGCCACGTTGGTATCGACGAGGTCTACGAGAAGAGCATCCATGGCCGCCTGCTGGCCAGGGGCGACCCACGCGGGCCGGTCTGCATCGACTGCCACACCTCGCACCAGATCGTCCCGCCGACCAAGGGGGTGTTCAAGCTGGAGAGCGACGAGCGCTGCGGCAAGTGCCACCAGGATCGACTCCGTCGCTACCGCGAGACCTACCACGGCAAAGCGATCGGCCTGGGCCAGAACAATGTCGCCGCCTGCTTCGACTGCCACGGGCACCATGACGTGCAACCTGCAAGCGACCCCAAGAGCCACCTGTCCAGCAAACGCATCCTCGGCACCTGTCAGAGGTGCCACCCTGCGGCCACTGCCGGTTTCACCGGCTACCTGGCGCACGGAGACCACACCGACAAGCAGGGCTACCCGACGCTGTACTACGTCTACATCTCGATGACCGCCCTGCTGCTGGGTGTGTTCGGCTTCTTTGGCCTGCACACCCTGCTGTGGTTCGTCCGCTCGCTGGTCCTGCTGCTGCGCAACCCGAGGGCTTTTCGCGAGGCGCGCGAGAAGGTCCGCAAGCAGGTTGGCGGCAAGATCTACGTCCGCTTCCGGCCCGTGGACCGGTTCTGTCACTTCCTGGTAATCATCAGCTTCCTGCTGCTGGTGGTGACCGGGATGCCGCTGAAGTTCTACGACACCGGCTGGGCCCAGTGGATGTTCTCCTGGATGGGCGGCGCTGTCGTGGCCGGGGTGCTTCACCGGCTGGGCGCCGTCATCACGCTGATCTACTTCGTCGTGCACCTGGTCAGCCTGGCCACCCGGCTGTGGCGCGCCCGCTCGCGCTTTCGCGAGGGAGGCCGCTTCCGGCTGCGCAGGCTGCTCGGCTTCATCTTCGGGCCTGACTCTCCGATGCCGAACTGGCAGGACCTCAAGGACTTCTGGGCCCATCAGAAATGGTTCTTCGGCCGCGGCAAGCAGCCACAGTTCGACCGCTGGACCTACTGGGAGAAGTTCGACTACCTCGCGGTGTTCTGGGGCGTGGCGATAATCGGCTTCTCTGGCCTGGTGATGTGGCTCCCCGAGCTGTTCACCCGCTTCCTGCCCGGCTCGATCATAAACGTGGCGCTGATCATTCACAGCGACGAGGCCCTGCTCGCCGCCGGCTTCATCTTCACCTTCCACTTCTTCAACGTTCACTTCCGCGTGGAGAAGTTCCCGATGGACTCGGTGATCTTCTCCGGGCGGATCTCCGAGGAGGAGATGCTCCACGAACGCCGCCGGATGTTCGACCGGTTGAGGGACGAAGGGCGGCTGGAGCAGGAGAAGCTGACCGACGAGTGGGAGCGCTGGAAACGGATCTTCGTCCCGATCGGGATGCTGGCCTTTGCCCTCGGGGTAGTGCTAATCGTGGCGATCTACGTCGCCATGGCGCGGCGGCTCGTTGGCGGCTGAGCTGCGGGGTCAGCTGCAGGTCCCGATTCGGAGCGCTCTGTCGAGCCAGGCCCCATGAACCTCGCTTCCATCGGCCAGGATGTAGGTTCCGGGGAAGAGGGCGACGTAGGCGTCCGCCTCCAGGCTGGGGACCAGCCCCTGCTCGAGTGGCCTGACCTGGATCGACCCGCTCCCCTCGGTGCAGCTGGCCAGGACGTAGCGCGTACGGTCGCTGCGCACCTCCAGCGGGCCACTCAGTCTGCCCCGAAACCTGCCGGTGGGCGGACGTGCCGTCCATTTGCGGATAGCCGCGTCGACGTAGCGTCGAAAGCAGATGTTCATGCCGGTGGGTTCCACGGGCAGCCCGAAAAGCAGCTGCTGGTCACGGGTTGCAAGGAGCATCCGGTCCCCCGGGTCTTGAGCCACGCCGTGGAACACGATGGTCGCGCCACAGTGCACCATGGCCTGCGGCGCGATGTCCCGGGAGTTGCTGAACACCTCGCCTGCCACGATGACCAGGTCGGCCTGGCTGACGTGATCGAGCAGAAACGCCAGGTCCTCCAGCGTGGGCTCCGCTGTGAAGTGGCGGGTCGTGGTCACCCCGGCCTCCCGAGCGAGGGCTGTCAACATCACACCCACTGCCGGCTCCTCGGTGACCGACACGACCGCCACCGAGGGGGGCCGGATCACCGACACCTCATTGTGGCCGATGGCCGCAAGCAGACCGGCCACGGCAGCGGTGACGGGACTGCCCCGCTCGAGGACGATCGCATCACCGTTGGTGCCACAGCTCGCCGTCTCGGCAAGCGTCAAGCCCACCGCGGTGGTCAACGACAAGTTGACGCCGCGTGGGGCGGGGGTGTGCTCCAGAACCAACTCGAGCGCCTGCTCTGGATCGAGGGCTGCCATACTCGTCATCCTCCTCTTCCCAACATTGGCGGGCACCGGTCTGCAAACTGTAGGCCACCGCCTGCGCGGGCCGCTTGGGACCACGTTGACAACAGCAGCAGCATGTCAAACTGACCCTGTCAGTTCACCACTCCCAAGGGAGCCCACCAGTAATGACGGCGAGAGCTGCCCTGGCACGGAAATAGCAGTCTGCGTTCAAGGCTGACGGGGCACCGTCGCGGAAAAGGAGGGCAGCCATGACACGCCCAGCACATCACGCGAGGCTCTCGCCGCCATCGCTTCCACTACAGAAGGTGGAGTGGTTGACCTCGTCCGGGGCGACCTTCTGGCTCAAGCGGGACTGGGACGACCCGGAGGGCCCTGATCCACTCCGGTCGATCAAGAGGAAGCCCGCTCTGTTCATGTTCCACGACGCAATGCAGAAACAGTACCTGGCACCGGGGAAGCTGATCATCTCGGCAACGTCGGGGAACCTCGGCATCGAGCTCGCGTTCCTGGCGAGGCAGCATGGCTTCCCGTTCTACTGCGTGGCGCCCGGAGCCATTCTCCCCGAGGGTCTCGAGATCCTCCGGGCGGTCGGCGCGAACGTCATCCGCACCACCGAGCGCGAGGTCTGCCCGCGCGAGTTCACCGTGTTCTACACTCGCGGCTACGCCCACGAGTTCCACCATCGGCTGGTGAACCTGGATCAGTTCTACTCGTGGCTCAACCCGCTGTCGCATTGCCGCACCACGGCGAGGGAGATCTTCGAGGAGAGCTCGATCCGGGTCGATGCCGTCGCCGCCTGCCTCGGGTCGTGTGGCACGGTCGGGGGGATCCTGAGCTACATCGAGTCGAAGAAACTTGACGTCCAGGTGTTCGGCGCACAGCCGGACAGGAGCCAGGGCATCCCTGGCACGCATGTGATCCGCGGCGACTGCCGCTGGTCACCCGAGAACTACTCCCCGGTGGTGCTGCCGGACCGGAACGTGCTCACGGTCGACAATGTCGATTCGTTCGCGTTTTCGGTCAAGCTGTGGAGCGAGGGAGTTGCCGCCGGGCCATCAACGGGAATGGCGCTGGCGCTCGCCGACCGCCAGGCCCGCGCCGGCCTCCGCGGGAACATCGTCGTCATCTCGGCCGACAGCAACCTGAAGTACCCCGGGCTGATCCGCTCGGAGCTGATCAAGCACAGGGAGGAGATTCTGTGCCGGTACCCGGAGCTGGACCTCGGCAGACCGATCGAAAGAGCGATCGAGGAGGCTGACAGGGACATCGGGTCGCACAGGACAGAGCGACGGATCCAGCAGGCCTATTCCGTCAGCTCGGCGGGAGCGATCTTCGATGCGGAGGAGATCGAGGAGATCGTGGCGGGCGCCTGACGCCGTGCTGGCCATGATCCGGCGAGGTGGGCGGAGGGCAGCATGAGCCTCGGTGATCGTCTGCGACGCATCCCCGTGGCCGCGAGGCTCGCGGCGATGATGGCCGGGGTGCTCGTCGTCGGGATCGGCACCTTCGGCGCGGTCGGGCTCGTGCACAGCCGGCGCCAGGCTCTGAAAGCGGTCAGGTCGGATGCCCGGCGCCTGGTGAGGAGCCTTGAGAGAGCGCTCAGGGGTCAGATGCTGCGCAAGGGAGCCGACCTCGGCGACTCGGTGGCACGCATCGCCAGGCCGGGCGGGGTGGAGTCGCTGACCCTGACCAGCCACAAGGGCAGCATCCGCTACGCCACGCGCAAGAAGGTCATCGATACGACGGTCAAGATCGGCGATGCGCGCTGCACCGGGTGTCATCCAGGGGGTGGCAGAGGACACCACGGCACCGAGCTGAAGTCCGCCGTCCAGATCCTGGAACGCCCGATGGTGGCCCGCGCGACGATGCCGATCCTCAACGCGCGAGAATGCTCGACCGCCTCGTGCCACGCTCACTCGGCCACCGAGACCGTGCTGGGCGTGCTCGAGATCGACGTCTCCTACCGATCGACGGCCCGGATGCTGCGCACGCAGCGCCTCGTCCTGGTCGCGCTGCTCGTCGCGATCGTCGGCATCACCACCCCGCTCGTGTTCTTGCTCGTTCGCAGGTGGGTGGGGAGGCCGGTGGCACAGCTGCTGCGGGGCACCCGCCACGTCGCCCGCGGCGAGATGGACCTCGTGATGCCCGTCGGAGGGGGCGAGCTCGGCGAGCTGACCGCGGCCTTCAACGTGATGCAGGAGCGGCTCCGCACCGGCCAGCGGCAGATCGTGATCTCGGAGAAGCTGGCATCCGTGGGCAAGCTCGCCGCCGCTGTGGCCCACGAGATCAACAACCCACTGACGGGAATACTGACCTTTGCCGAGGAGCTGTCGGAGGACTCCGCCGAGGACGACCCTCGGCGACGAGACTACGAGGTCATCCGGCACGAGACGCTGCGCTGCCGGCAGATCGTTCGCCGCCTGCTCGACTTCGCCCGGCAGGAGCAGCCGAGCATGAGGAGGCTCCGGGCAGCGGACGTGCTCGACGATACCCTGGCCCTCGTCGGAAGGCTGGCCGTGTTCCACGACATCCGCATCGTCCGGGAGGAGGCAGAAGACCTCCCCGGTCTGCTCGGCGACCCGAGCCAGCTGCAGCAGGTCTTCTTGAATCTGCTGGTAAACGCCGCCCAGGCCATGCCGCAGGGAGGAACTCTCACCATCCGCGGAGCCCTCGACGGCGAGGCGATGATCCACCTGGACTTCGTCGATACCGGCCAGGGCATCCGTGAGGAGCACGTGGAGCGGATCTTCGAGCCGTTCTTCTCCACCAAGCAGGGGGAGAGCAGCGGCCTTGGCCTCGCTGTCTGCCTCGGCATCATCGAGCAGCACGGAGGGGCGATCGTCGTGTCCAGCACAGTGGGGGTGGGATCGACCTTCCGGGTCTCCCTCCCCGCGGCAAGGCCCGATGAGAAGCCGGTCAGCATCGCAGATCCTCAACCAGGGAGAGACCGATGACCGAGGCGAAGATCGTGGAGGGGACCCGCATCCTGGTGATCGACGATGAGGAGATCATCCACACCAGTCTGAGCAAGATCCTCTCCCGAGAAGGCTGGAGGGTGGAGGCCGCATACTCGGCCCGGGACGGCCTGGCCAGGCTCGAGCTGGAGCGGTTCGACCTGGTGATCACCGATCTCATGATGCCCCGGATGGATGGCCTCCACTTCCTTCGGGCGCTGGCGAAGTGTACCAGCGTACCGGTGCTGATGATCACCGGCTATCCCACAATCCGCACGGCGATACAGGCCATGAGGCTCGGCGCCGTGGACTACGTGGCCAAGCCCTTCACGCGCAAGGAGCTCCTCGGACCGGTGAGACGGGCGCTGCAGCCGGAATCAGCGGAGAATGCCCCTGTGGGTGGGCCAGCGGGCACCGACGCTCTGCTGCTCGGCAGCGTCTATTTTCTTCCGCACCATGCGTGGGCGCGCGTCGAGCAGAACGGGTCGTTCCTCATCGGCGCCGAGGAGTCCTTCCTCCGGGCGACCGGGAAGGTGAGCACCATCTCCGCGCCCGGGGAGCTGGTGGAGCAGGGGCATATCGGTCTGTGGACCACGACCGAGAAGGGAGAGGAGCACGGCCTGATCATGCCCCTGAGCGGCCGGATCGTGGCGGTCAACCGGCAGCTGCTGCGCAGCCCGTCAGGGCTCCACGCCGGTGACTGGCTGCTCCGGATCGTACCCTCCCGCCTCGACGCCGAGCTGGAACTGCTGGCGCGGCGGCGCTGACGGGGACATCCAGCGGTCCGGTCGAGGCTCGTCGCCAGGTTTGCCAGCTCCTACGGACGTCCCCATTCCTGGTGTTGCCAATTGGCAGGCGGATTGCAGGTGGCGTCGACGACACCACGACGCAAGAAACGGGACGCGGCTCCAGGCTCCTTGCTCTCTGGTCAGCCCACAAGAGGAGACAGAACATGACCGAATCCAACCTCACACCACCATACGGTGGCGAGCTCGTCGATCTCGTCGTCCCAGAGGCGCGCCGCGAGGAGATCGAGCGACAGTCCAGAGACTGGCCCTCCTGGGACTTGAGGCCGCAGCAGCTCTGCGACCTGGAGCTGCTGCTCAACGGCGCGTTCTCACCACTGCGCGGCTTTATGAATCGCGAAGACTACGATCGCGTCTGTGGCGAGATGCGACTCGAGTCAGGCACGCTGTGGCCTCTGCCGATCACCCTCGACGTGAGCGAGGAAGCCGCACAGGACCTGTCTCACTCATATTGGCAGAGAGGGCAGGGCGCCATCCTCGTGCTCCGGGACCCCGCGGGTTTCACGGTCGCGGTCCTCCATGTCGAGGAGATCTGGCGGCCAAACCGCCAGAAGGAGGCCAGGCTGACCCTCGGGACTGCTGAGGAGGAGCATCCGTGGGCTCGCCACCTTCTGCGAGAGGCAGGTCCTTTCTGCGTCGGAGGCTGGCTCGAAGGCGTCCGGCTCCCGGTCCACTATGACTTTCGCCTCCTGCGGCACACACCGAGGGAGCTCCGCCGAGAGTTTGCAAAGCTGGGATGGCGCAGGGTTCTCGCCTTTCAGACCCGCAATCCGATCCATCGCTCCCACCACGCCCTCACTCAGCGTGCGGCCCGTGAGACGGAGGCGAACCTGCTCGTCCACCCTGTCGTCGGAATGACGAAGCCGGGTGACGTGGACTACTTCACGCGGGTGCGGACCTACCAGGCCATTCTGTCTCGGTACCCCAAGTACGCCGTCATGCTCAGCCTGCTGCCACTGGCCATGCGCATGGCTGGCCCCAGGGAAGCCTTGCTCCACTCGATCATCCGGCGGAACTACGGCTGCAGCCACATCATCATCGGACGGGACCACGCCGGACCGGGGATTGACCGCAACGGAGAGCCATTGTACGAGCCGTTCGCGGCACAGGTGCTGGCCCGCGATCATGTGGAGGAACTGGGTATCGAGGTGGTGCCTGTGGGGGAGATGGTCTACGTACCCGATTCGGACGAGTACCGGTACACCGATGAGGTCCCGGCTGGTGAGGGGGTACGGATCTCCGGGGCCGAGGTGCGACGGCGGCTGGTCCGAGGCGCGGGGATACCGCCGTGGATGTCGTTTCCTGAGGTGGTGCAGGAGCTCAAACGCACCTACAGGCCCCGCCACGAGCAGGGATTCACCGTGTTTCTCACCGGCCTCCCCGGCGCCGGCAAGACGACCATCGCCCACGTGCTAATGGTCAGGCTGATGGAGATGGGCGGCCGGCCTGTCACCCTCCTCGACGGCGACATCGTGCGAAAGAACCTTTCCTCGGAGCTCACCTTCTCCAAGGAGCATCGCGACATCAGTGTTCGTCGTATCGGGTTCGTGGCCGCCGAGATCACCAAGAATGGAGGCATCGCCATCTGCTCCCCGATCGCACCCTATGCCCACGTCCGCAACGAGGTGCGGCGGGTCATCGAGGAGCAGGGCGGCTTCATCCTGATCCACGTGGCGACTCCTCTCGAGGTGTGCGAGGTGCGCGACCGCAAGGGGGCGTATGCCAAAGCCCGGGAGGGGATCATCAAGGGGTTCACAGGGATCTCCGATGCCTACGACGCACCCGTCGACGCAGAGATCACCATTGACACCACGCACGCCACGCCTGACCAGTGTGCCCAACTGGTGCTCCTCTACCTGGAGAAAGAAGGCTTCATCATGGGTGCACTAGAACACATCTCGAAATCGCCACATCAGGATGACGGCACAAGCGACCCTGCCACAAGTCGGGTGGGACCTGAGACCCATGCAGGGTTATGGCAGGGTGAAGAAGGAAGAACCGGCCATAAGCCATGACAGGCCTCGGGTCTGTCGGGGTTTATGGCCGGATAACCTGCCATAAGTCAGGTGGGACCTCAGACCCATGCAGGGTTATGGCGGGGGGACGTCTTGTCGTCGAGCGGGGCGGCGGGAAGGCGACCATCTCAAAGCGAGCCGCCCTTTCGACGACCACTGTGGTCGCCTTGTTCCGACGCACCGCAACCGGGCGGCGCTTTCCACGGCCGTTCGCTTTCCAGCACCTCTTCGCCGCGCGGAACTGCCCCGGCTTGACCGCAGAAGACCAACCGGCGCTATTGCTCTTGGCCTGCCGTCACCGCCGAAGAGCGCCTCAATACTGCCTCAGCAAGATGACGGCGCAGCCTAGCCGGAGACCGGCGACGCTGACCTGAAAAACACCGGTAGGTGGCTGTCACCTGGTCATCACCACAGCCCGAATCACGTGGGGCGCGGTCGAGCGGTCGAGCCACGCCCCCTCGCCAGCGCCACCAGATCCTCGACGCTGTTGACCTGGACCGCCAAGTTCCAGTCGTCGGGTAGCGGGATCTGTGCATGTGGCATCGACTCGATCAGCCTCCACAGCGCACGCTGGCCGCGGGCCAGGAAAGCCCGCACATCGTCGAGCGCGGCAGCGTGGAACAGCGCCGGCAGGGGCTGCCACCGCTCCCCCCGAAACGCAGCGACCCGAGCGCCCTCGTGCTGGTGGTCCTGCAGCAGATGCAGCCACCCGGGCTGGATCCCGATCAGGTCGCAGGGGGTCAGCAGCAGCCATTCGCCCGGCGCGCGAGGCGGGGAGCCTCCCCGGGAGTGCGGGCCGAGAGCGCGAGACACACACTGCTCTCGGCCCAGATCTTCCAGGGCGCGAGCCAGCCCCCCCACCGGTCCGAGGCCCGGCTCCTGGTCGGCGAGGGTGCGAAGGCCGAGGTCGCTGTACTTGTCCGCCCGATCGGCGATGACCGACACGGCGCCGGCCCAGCGGGCCAGCGCATCGACCACGTGCAGCAGCAGCGGCTCGCCCCACAGCAGCGCCCGGGCCTTGTCGCTGCCGAACCGCCGGTTGCTGCCCCCGGCCAGGATGTAGACCGGAAGCCCAATTTGCGCGCAGCTGTCCATCAACGAAACAGTAGATGGATCTGATGCGATCCGAAGTCAATATGTTGATGTCTCGCTCGAGTTAGCTGCTACATTTCCACCCATGGCCGAATTCGGCACGCTTTCGCTCTACAGCTTGCTGCTGCTGTCCACCTGGAGCGGCGCGTTGGCGCTCGTCGGCGCGAGACGTCGGAGCCTGACCATGGTCCACGCCGCTCGACGGACGCTGTATGGCGCCGCGGTCATGAGCAGCGTCTCTGTCCTCGTCCTGGCCTACGCCTTCGCCGCCAGCGACTTTGCCCTGACCTACGTCCAGCGCTACTCCGACCGCGCGATGCCGATGTTCTACAAGCTGACCGCCGTGTGGGGCGGCCAGGAGGGCTCCCTGCTGCTCTGGACCTGGCTGCTGGCGGTGATGGCCGCCTGGGCCGTCCACATCAACCAGGACCGGCTGCGCGAGCTGACCCCCTACGTGGTCGTCGTGCTGGCCCTGGTGATCGACTTCTTCTGTCTTCTGCTCCTGCTGTCCGCCAACCCATTCACCACGTTCCTCATCGAGACGCCCGCCACCGGGCAGGGGCTCAATCCGCTGCTGCAGAACGCCTACATGGTCACGCACCCGCCGGCGCTGTACATCGGCTACGTCGGCATGGCGATCCCGTTCGCCTTCGCCTTCGCTGCCCTGATCACGGGGCAGATCGACGAGACCTGGATCCAGGCCTCGCGCCCCTGGGCCCTCGCCTCGTGGTACTTCCTCTCGATGGGGCTGGTGCTTGGCATGCTCTGGGCCTACGAGGAGCTCGGCTGGGGCGGCTACTGGGCCTGGGACCCGGTCGAGAACGCGGGGCTGATCCCGTGGCTCACCTCGACCGCCTACGTCCACTCCGTGATGGTCCAGGAGCGGCGCCAGATGCTCAAGACGTGGACCATGGTGCTCGCCATCCTGACCTTCGAGCTGACCATCTTCGGCACCTTCCTCACCCGCAGCGGCTTCATCCAGTCGGTCCACTCCTTCGCCCAGTCGGAGATCGGCTGGTACTTCCTGGGCTTCATGGTGCTCGTGGCGCTGGTGGCCGCCGCCCTGATTGTCTGGCGTCGACCGCTGCTCAGGAGCCGGGGGCGGCTCGACAGCGCGCTGAGCCGCGAGTTCGTCTTCATGCTCAACAACTGGGTGCTGCTGGCCGCCGCCTTCCTGGTGCTGGTGCTGACGATCTTCCCCTCCCTGTCTCAGCTGTTCGGCAACAAGATCAACATCAGCGCGCCGGCCTTCAACCTGTGGATGGTGCCGATCGGCATCATCCTGCTCTTCCTCAAGGGGTTCGGGCCGATGGTGGGCTGGGGCAGGACCACGCGCGCGGGGCTGAGGCGCCAGATGCTGATCCCGCTCGTGGCCGCGGTCGTCGTCGCCGTGCTGCTGTTCCTCCTCGGGGTACGGGGCGCGAAGCCGACCACCATCAGCCTCCCGCCGCTGCTGGCCGCGCTCTGGCGCTATCTGCCGCTGTTGATTTTCACGCTGTGCACGTTCGTCTCGGCTCAGGTGCTCCAGGAGCTGGCGCGGGGCGTGGCGATCCGTCGTCGCTCCACCGGGGCCGACCATGTCACGGCCCTGGTGGGGCTGATCAGCCGCAACCGACGACGCTACGGCGGCTACGCCGTCCACCTCGGCGTCGTGCTGATGTTCCTCGGCTTCGCCGGCGAGGGGTACAAGGACCAGGCCGAGCTGCTGATGAAGCGCGGTCAGCGCGCCACCGTCGGCCGCTACACCCTGCGGTACGACGGCGTCAAGAACCGGACCGACGACCAGAAGCGGATGCTCACGGCCACCCTGTCGGTCTATGCCGGCGGCAAGCGGCTGGGCACGATGCACCCCGCTCGCTGGGTCTACTTCAAGCACGAGGGCCAGCCGACGACCGAGGTCGATATCCGGCGCTCGGCGCGCGAGGATCTGTTCGTCGTTCTGGGCGACCACGACGGCCGTCTCGACGCCGCGACCCTCAAGGTCATCGTCAACCCTCTGGTCAACTGGATCTGGATCGGGTTCGTGCTGCTCACGCTGGGCACCGTGATCGCCATGGCGCCGACGCGCCTGCCGTCCCTGCGCACGGCCGCCGCCGGCAAGGGCGCGATGCTGCTGTTCCTGGCGCTGCTGGCGTCCGGGCCGACGCTGGCCTCCGCTGGCGAGGGGCGCGGCGAGCCGCCCGCGGCCAGCCCGCCTCCTGCCGGCACCGCGATCCACCGCAGCTCCGAGCTCGAGCAACGCCTGGTCGAGCGCCTGTCCTGCATGTGCCCCACCTGCCCGCGCATCCCGCTGGCCACCTGCCAGTGCGGTTTTGCGGGCAAGGAGCGCGCTGCCATTCGCAAGAAGATCGCCTCGGGATGGAGCGAGGAGCGCATCCTGAACTGGTACCTGGAGCAGAGGGGCCCCGAGCTGGGCCGGGAGCCCTTTGGAGCGTCCGCGCTGACCACCCCCCCCGACACCGGGATCAACCGGCTGTCCTGGCTGTTGCCCTACGGGCTGAGCCTCGTGGCGCTTGTCGCGCTGATCTGGGTCGGCCGGCGCTGGGCGCGGCGCGAGGCAGGGAGCTCGGGGCGGGCGCCCGACAAGAACCCGCGGCGAGCGGATGGGGACGGGCCAGCCGCGGCGGCGCTGGACCTGTCGAGCGCCGCTGATCCAGGTGGACCGATCGCAACACCCGAGAAGCAGCAGATCTACAGTGAGCTGCTGGAACGGGAGCTGAAGAAGCTGGACTGAGACATGTCGCTCGACCGTATCTGTCGGATCTGCCGATTCCTGGTCCCGCTGCTGCTGGCGGGCGGCACCGTCGCGCTCTGGTTGGCGTCTGGCGAGCTCGGCCCACCACTGGTCGTGGCGGCGCTGGCCGGGGGATTGCTGGGGTGGGCGGTGATGCTGGCTCTCGAGGGCGTGCTCGCGTTGGCGGGGCTCCTGCGGCCCTCCGCTCCGCCGGCTGGCCGCGGGCTACGGCAGCTCGAGCGCGACAAGGCGACGGTGCTGCGTTCGATCAAGGAGATCGAGTTCGACGCGTCGATCCAGCAGCTGAACGCCGATGAAGCCGCCGAGCTCTCGGCGCCGCTCCGCGCCAGGGCGATGCGGATCCTTCATCAACTGGACCAGGCGCGGATGGAACAGCCGCTGACCGTGACGCAACAGATCGAGCGCGAGCTGGCGCGTCGCCTCGAGCGGCAGGGAGGATCATGACGCGACCATGACTCGCTGGGTCCACATCGTCGTGCTACTGGCATCGAGCGCACCGGCTGGCGCCGAGGGACGATTCACCCTGCCCCTGCCGTCTCCCGACCTGCCCGCCGGCGTGCTGACGGTGAAGGTGGTGGGCGGGGACCTGCGCGACCTCAAGGTGGGCCAGCCCGTGGAGCTGCTGCTGGTCAAGGGCACCCAGAGCCAGCTGGTGGCGACGGTCCCCACCGGTGAGGACGGACGAGCGCACTTCGGTGGAATCGAGCCTGGCAAGACCTACGCGGTACAGGTCAAGGTCGGCGATGCGCCGCTGCGCTCCGGGCCGCTCATCGGCCCCCCCTCCGGGGGCCTGCGGCTGCTGCTTTCCCTGGCCGGGGAGGGGACTCCGTCGGGGGCCATGCCTCCCGCCGGCAAGCAGGACCTGCCCACCGGGCATCCTCCCGCCGGCAAGCAGGACCTGCCCGCCGGGCATCCTCCAACCGGCCCGCGGGATCTGCCTGCCGGGCATCCTGCAACCGGCGCGGGACAGCCCCACCTCGGGCCTGCCGCCGGCCGCAGCGGCGCGGCGGTGATCGTGGTCGACGCCGCAGTGGCCGCCGGGCAGATCAAGGTGCTGGTGCTGCGTGGCAAGGCCAAGCATCCGCTGGCCGGGGCCAGTGTGGCCCTGGTGCAGGAGGGCGGCAAGGCGCGGCCGCTGGCCCACACAGACGAGCAGGGGACCACGGCCGCGCCTGCCGCTGTCGGCCGCCGGCGCTTCACCCTGCGCGTGCAACACGACGGTCTGACCTACAACAGCGCCTTCGTCGCCCCCAGCGACAAGGGGCTCAGGGCCACATTTCACGTGTTCAACCGGACCCGCGACCGTGGACGGCTCAGCCTGGCGCCAGGCAGCCACTGGGTCTGTCAGATCGGCGAGGGGGCCCTGCGCTTCATGCAGGTGATCCAGCTCGGCAATGACGCCGACTCGATCTACGACCCGGGGGCAGAGGGGCTGGTTCTGCCGTTGCCGGCCGGAGCGCGCAACGTCGAGCTGCCCTCCGAGCTCAAGGGCCTGGCGGCATATGACGCGGCCGTTCGTGCCGTTCGCGTCACGGCGCCGCTGCCGCCCGGAGGCCTATCGCTGCGCGTGTTCTACGAGATTCCGTACAGCAGCCGGGAGCTCGAGCTGCGCCAGGCGATACCGCTGCCGCTGGGCGCGAGCACCCTGGTGCTGCTCAACGGAGACGCGCCGGTCCACGCGGCCGGTCCCTCGATCGAGGGCCGGGGACGACAGGAGGAGGGACAGCAGGGCCGGGCATTCTCCATCACCCCGATCGCGAGCGGAGGCCGCCTCGAGGTCACCCTCGACGGACTGCCCCACCGCGACCGCCTGCCGCTGACCGTGACCCTGGTCCTCGCCGGCCTGATCGGTCTGTGGGGGATCCTGGGCGCGCTGGGCGGACCAAGTCGTGCGCGCCAGCGGCAGACCCGGCGCGAGCGGCTGCTGCAGCAGCTGGCACAGGCCCGCAGGTCGCCGAAGAAGAAGGGGTCCAGCGCAGAGCTGATGCGCGAGCTGGAGCAAGTCTGGGAGGATCCCTCGTGATGAAGCTGCACTTCTTCCTGCTCTGCTTCCTGGTGGCCTGTGGGTTTGTCGTGGCGCCCTACCTGATCTTCTTCAGCGCGCCGGTGTTGCCGGAGCTGGGGTTGATCCAGAAGATCTTCTTCTTCCATGTTCCGAGCGCGTGGGCCATGTTCCTCTCCGCGTTCGTCTGCGCGTTCGGCAGCGCCGCCTTTCTGTTCAAACGCCGCCGGTGGGGAGACGAGCTGGCGACCGCCGCTGCCGAGCTGACCGTTGTCTTCGGCGTGCTGGTGCTGACCACCGGACCGCTCTGGGCGCGCAAGGCCTGGGGACACTACTGGGAATGGGACGTGCGTCTGACAACCGTCTTCATCCTGTTCCTGATCTTCATCGCCGTCCTCCTGGCGCGGCGCTACGGCGGCCCGGCCAGCCGCAGGATCGCGGCAGGTCTTGCGCTGTTCGGAGCCGCCGATGTGCCCCTGGTCTACCTCTCCGTCAAGCTGTGGCGCACGATCCACCCCAAGACCACCGTCGTCACCTCGATGCACCCCGACATGCGGCCCGCCTTCTTCGTCAGCCTTACGCTGTTCACCCTGCTCTACCTCGTTCTGCTCTGGATCCGGCTCAACCTCGAGCGCTCCCGGGGACGCCTGGACGCGCTGGCGGTGACACTGGCCGAGCGGAGCACCCTGTGTACTCTCCGCCCGCCCGCCCCACCGGACTACAGGTGAAACCGATGAATCGCTTCGTACCGATGCTCTCCATGATTGTGACGCTGTTCTGTTCGGGCCTCGCTGCGGCCGACCCTGACTACCAGCCCTACGCCCCCGCCCCGGCCGCCGAGCAGGTCTCTGCGCCGCTGTTTGTCGTCGTGGCCTACTCGCTGATCTGGCTCGTGCTGCTGGGGTTCGTCGTTTCGGTCTGGCTGCGCCAGCGCAGTATCGGGCTGGAGCTGGAGCAACTCCGTCGACAGTTGGACCAGGGAGGACAGTGATGGAGGTAGAACAAGCCGGTGCAGCCTTCTCGGCGGCGCACTTCCTCTACATCCCGCTGTGCATCCTGGCAGGTTTGGTGGTCGGCTGGCTGCTCGCAAGCCGTTCAGCTCGCGGGGAGATACTCCGCCTGAGATCTCTGCTTGACCAGGAGGAGCAACGACAGGCCGACGCGCGGACCGGCAGGATCCGTGACTAGAGCGGCGACCGGCTGACCGGTCTAGGCTGGCTGGTTGCTCTTGCGCCCTGGCTTCTTCGCGCCCCGCTTCTTTCCTGACCCGGCCTTGACGCCCCTGCGCCCCGCCTTGAGGGCGTAGACCGCCTTGGACTTCTCTCCCTTGGAGACGATCACGCCCTCCTGTTGCAGCTCGGTCATGATACGGCGATAGATCGCCTGAGTGTCGAGCGCAATCGACTCGGTCAACTGCTTGCGCGTCGCCCAGCGCTGCCCAACCAGGAAGCTCTTGACCTGGCTCTTGAGCTGCTCAACCTCTGCCGTGCTCAGACGACGACGACGACCCTGCCGTGGGCGCACCACGGCCTTGCGGGTCGCCCGCCGCGGTCCTGCCTTCTTCGGTCTGGTGGTCCTCGCCGTCCTCGCCGGCAGCCGCTGCAAGGACTGGATCGTCGCGATCGGGTTTTTCCGCAGGCGGGCGGCGAGCAACGATGTCGCCACTTCCTGTGTCAACAGAAACGCTGCCATGGCCTGGGGCTCGACCGACGTCAGGTACTGCCTCGCGAGCGCCTCGGCCAGCTTGCTGTCCTTCTTTGATGCAGTGAGTATCTGCTTGGCGAGGTCGCCCGTGACTGTCAACTCCATCGATGGATCTCCTCTGGTCAGTATCTCTGGTGATGATCAGAATACGCAATAGTAGTAACAGAAGCTATGGACTTTTGAAAGAACAAAACAAGCGCGATACGGTCGGGACGAACGTCGGATACTCTATGGTTCTGAACGGTGGAGACCCAAAGGGCGGGCGGAGCAGACAATCATGACGCAGGCGACGTGGTGTCCCCTCTCGAGCCCGGCTTGGTCGGACACTCCTTTTTTCCGTCGATGGACCCGGATCCGTTGCCGCCCTGGCACTCGCAGTCGATCTCCTGCAGCCGCTGCAGCATCTGTGGCGAGCTGCAAGCGGCCGGATCCTCGGGGGACTCCTGGGCTGGCGGCAGGAAGCGATACTCCTCCTGACCGCTCTGCAGCTCCTTGGGCGGCTGGACCCATGGCAGTAGCCTCGCGGCCAGGCGCTGCAGCCTGTGCTGCAGCTTGTCCAGACCGCGTTTGGCCAGCACCTCGGCATAGACGTGGTAACGCCAGCGGCAGAACCCACGACGGAAATCGTCGGGCGAGAAGAAGGCCATCACACGCTTCGGGTGGAACCAGGCCATGAAGGTCGCCTTCTTGTGCAGCCACTCCACCAGGCTCGGTTTCTCGTGCAGGAAGCACCAGCCCTCGTTGAACTGACGGTACTTCTCGCGGAACTCCTCGTTGTCCTCGCCCCACCGTGTCCTGGGGTAGGGACGCAGGATGGCGAAGTCCGGGAAGTCGAGGGTCAACCCGAACCTGATCGTCGCATCCATCTCCTCCTTTGTCTCTCCCGGAACACCGATGATCAGCCCGCCGTTGGTGACGATCTTGTTCTCGGCCAGGATGTCCCGAGCCCGTTCGTTCATCGCCGGCGTCGTGCCTTTGTTGAACGAGCGCAGCGTGCGCAGACTCATCGACTCGTAGCCCACGTTGGCCACGCGGCAGCCCGCCGCATGCATCAGCGGCGCGAGGTCGGGGTTGGCCGTGATCTGGTCGGCGCGCTGCTGGGAAAACCAGCGCACCGTATTGCCCTGCCGGACCAGCGCGGCGCAGAAGTCGCGGATGTGTTGGGGGTCGTGGCAGGGATCCAGCTCGGCCAGCCAGGTGAACTCGGCGCCTCGCTCCTCGGCGAGCCTGAACTCGAGGGCCACTCGCTCGGGGGACTTCTTGCGCCAGGTCCGCTTCCACAACAGCGCCGGCGAGCAGAAGGTACAGCCGAAGGCGCAACCCCGGCTGGTCTCGATCATGGTCATGGTTCCGAAGGGCGAGTTGTCCTTGTACTCAGCCGGATCGATGATGTCCCAGGCCGGTACCGGCAGATCGTCCAGGTTCTCGACATGGGGCCGCGACTCGGTGAGGTGCGGCTTGCCGTCCCTGAGCAGGCAGATGCCCTGGATCTGCTCGAACGGCTTGTCGATCTTTCCGATCAACCGCCAGACCAACTCCTGGAACGAGACCTCTCCCTCGCCCACCACGACGTAGTCGATGAGTCGGGTGGAGACCAGAAACGCGGCGTCGAGGCTGGCGTGCGTCCCACCCGAGATGATCGGGATGTCGCCCCAGTGGCTGCGCATGGTCTGGCACATGGAGAGCGCGTTGAACACGCGGTTTGTGTTCTGACACTGGATCGCGACGAGATCAGGCTTCACGGGGACCTGGTGGATCCAGCTCTCGAGCGACATGCTCAGACGGTTGGCGTCGTGGTGGATCAGCTCACAGTCATCACGCACCATGGCACCGACGCACAGGTTGCCCAGGCCAGGCAGGATCACCGACCGATACCAGGTGACGGGAGTCAACAACAACAGCTTGGGCTTACTCATCCATCGTCCTTCTGCGCGGAGCTAAATTCTGCGTGTTGGATCGAGGAATGGCAAGGTTGGTGGGAGAACAAAAAAATAACGCATCGAAGCCCTGGGCACCGCTGAGGGGGGGGACAGACGGGCAGAACCTCGATGCGTCAAGAATCCTAATACCACGTTGGTCGACAAATGCAAGTCAAATCGTCCCATTGGCCCACCGGAAACCGCGCAACTCATCATAATCCGATGCAAAAATCGACTGGTGACTAGTCCTCACCTGCACTGGACTTGACCGCTGCACATGGTTGCGCGGACGTGCACAGCCATATAGGCTTTTTGCCTTCATGAAACCCGTGCCAGACAACACATTGGGGCACTCGATCATCACGGAGGAGCTCCGGCTCCTGGCGCGTGTGACCTCGGCCATCTCGGAGATCGGGAGTCAGGTGGTCGGCGCGCCCGACTTCAACGACGCGCTGCTCAGCCTCCGAGACCAGATCGCCGAAGCGAAACCGGAGGATATCGGACCGCTTGTAGAACAGATGATGCGCATCAGCGCCATTGCGCAGCGCTACGGTCGTGGCCGCGATCTCCCCGTCAACCCACAGTCTCCCTATTTCGCGCACATGCGGCTGGCCGAGGACGAAAACCAGTCCGATGGAGCGAACGGACAGAGCAGGCGCCGTGACGTCCTGATCGGGAAGCGCGGCTACATCGACCGCGGCCGCAAGATCCAGATCGTCGACTGGCGCAATGCCCCGGTGAGCCGGATCTACTACCGCTACGAGGAGGGAGATGACTTCGAGGAGCCC
>Ga0180009_10000794_pt1 | contig 40995 bp, 35 predicted proteins | sample OS_PC_MetaG_FD_123537 | JGI IMG/M metagenome (GOLD analysis project Ga0180009, IMG submission 123537) | Groundwater microbial communities from the Aspo Hard Rock Laboratory (HRL) deep subsurface site, Sweden - OS_PC_MetaG | ecosystem: Environmental > Aquatic > Deep subsurface > Groundwater...
AATCAGGTAAGGAATAAATAAACAAGTAAGCGATTTAAATCCCCCTGTGGCTTTGCTACTTTCCCCCTTTATCAAAGGGGGATTAAGGGGGATTCCATGTTGTTTGAAAATATGTTTATAAGCGGAAATCAAAAATCCAGCCGTTCCGTAAGCAGGATCACGAATCGTTTCGTCTTTCTTCGGGTCAACCGCCGCCACAATAAAATCAATAATATGGCGCGGAGTGCACTTAACCCACTGTTCAAGATTGTTACTTTGCCTAACCATTATTAGCGAGTCATAATTAGAATTGCTGCTGAACAGTGGGGCGGACTGAATTCCCCACAGTTTTACAATTGGCGGAGAGGGAGAGATTCGAACTCTCGGTAGGAGTCAACCTCCTACAACTGCTTAGCAGGCAGCCCCGTTCAGCCGCTCCGGCACCTCTCCAAAAATTAAGTATTAAGTAAGAAGTAGCAGGTATCATCTACTTACTTCTTCTGGCGGCGGGAGTAGGATTTGAACCCACGGACGAGTTACCCCGTCAACGGTTTTCAAGACCGCCGCATTAATCCACTCTGCCATCCCGCCAAAATTTGAGGCTATTAACTAACTTCCTGCATCAAAGAATAAGGAATTTCTTTTAATGCATGCACCGACTGGACATATTTATTAACAAAATCAGTAGTATTAGTAGCATTTAGCTTTTTAAGTAAAAAGCTAAATTTATCTTCCAGGCTTTGGCAAATCTTTTCTCGTGCTTCTGAAGATAAATTCCAAAGTTTTTCTTTAAAAGGACCAAAACCTTTTTTTCTAGCTTTATAGATAAATTGTTCTTTGGTCAAGCCATTCTTCCATTCATCAGCACAATTATTTTTTAAATATTCATAAATTTCATCTCTTAAATCTGAAGGAAAATACTCACTATCGTAGATCATATTTTGAAACTCTGTAGCTAAATGAACCTCAGCCGTGTCGGTTTCCGGAAAACGGTAAAAAGCATCTGAAGGAAGAGTAGAAGCTCCATGTTGAACAGCACCAGCTAAATTATATTCATCGACGGCTACCTTAGATAATCTTCTTAAGGTTTCAAAATCTAACCTTACCTCAGCTATAGTTCCATCAGGAAGAGGAACGCCTCCATGGGTAGTGCCAGTTTGAATAGAGACTTTGCTTATTCCTTCCATCTCATTAGATATATTTTTTCTATATCCTTCTAAGTAAGCTCGAAGTTCTTCTTCAGTAGAATTATGGCCACCTACTTCACCAATTTCACCTCCAATAGAGATAGTAATATTATCTGGCTCATTTTTCCTAATAAATTGAGTAAGAAGCGCGGCCATCTCGTAATTTAACCTTTGTTGTTCGGAAATGGTGTCTTTGTTTAAATCGACTAAAGTAGAAGTATCGATATCGATATTATAAAAACCAGCTTCAATAGCTTTTTCAATTAAAAATTTAACAAAATTTACTTCTTTATCCTTATCTTCTTTAAATTTACGAGCAATAACTTGAAAGTGGTCACCTTGAATAAATACAGGACCTTTATATCTTTCTTTAATGGCTGCTCCTAATATGACACCGGTGTATTCAGAAGCTTTTTGATGAGTATACTGCATTTCAGAACGAGCTATTTCAAAGATAAAAGCCGAAGCTTTATTTTCAAAAGCTGCTCTAAATAGGGCTTTAGACACATCGTAGGTTAAACCTCGAATGTTTATCGCGGGGACAGTAATTTTTTCATATTCCTTTCTTCCCTTAGCTTGATACAAGCCCTGGATAGAAGCAGAATTAATCCCTAAAATATTAGCTGCTTCCCAAATAATCCAGTAAATAGAATCCACCACATCTTGGTCATGATTAAAGACAAGATTGTAGACCAATCTATCTATTAAATCTTTTTGAAAAACTTGCTTGTTTAAGATGATTAATACTCCATCTTTAGAAATCTTAATGATATCGCCGGTAGAAGTTATTAAATCTTTAACATTTTGGTATAGCTTATAAATCATCATTCCTCCTTAACTAAAAAATGTCTTAGCTATTTCATATAACTCTGGATCTACTGTCTTGATCTTACCCACCGCCTCACTTAAGGGCATCGCGGTAATCTTATTCTCGTAAAGGCAAGCTAAATATCCAAATCTTCCTTCTTTGGCTAATTCCACTGCTTTTATACCTAATCTGGTACCTAAATTACGATCAAAAGCAGTAGGAGAACCTCCTCTTTGTAAATGACCTAAGACTACAGAACGAGTCTCGACTTTAGTCTCTTTCTCGATAATCTTCTCTAAAGTCTTTCCAATTCCACCCAATCTTACATGGCCAAAGGCATCTAATTCTTGATTTTGAAGAAAATGCCCTGTTTTTTCTTGATCAGTAGCAAACCTGGCCCCTTCAGAAACAGCAATAATGGTATAAAGCTTTCCTTTTTCTACTCTTTCTTTTACTAATTGGCAGACTTCACTTATATCAAAAGGTACTTCTGGAATTATTATATAGTGAGCTCCGCCTGCTAAACCAGCCATCAAAGTTATCCAACCTGCATGTCTGCCCATAATTTCTACCACCAAAGAGCGACGATGTGATTTAGCCGTGGTGTGTAGCCGGTCAATGGCTTCCGTAGCAATAGAAACAGCGGTATCAAAACCAAATGTATAGTCAGTACAAGAAAGGTCATTATCGATAGTTTTAGGCACCCCAACTACTCTTAAGCCTTCCTGAAAAAGTTTGTTGGCTACTCCTAAAGTATCTTCTCCTCCCGCCGCAATTAAGGCATCTAACCCTAATTTATTAAAATTCTCTATAGCTTTTTTACTTCCACCTTCAATCTTATAAGGATTAGTTCGTGAAGTTCCAATAATTGTTCCTCCTAAACTATAAATATCGGCTACTTCTTCTTTACTTAATAAGGTGGCTTCCCCTTTTAAAAGTCCAGCCCAACCTTCTTTAATTCCAAGCACCGAGATACCCAAAGAAGAAGCTTTGTAGACTACCGCTCGAATTACTGCATTTAAGCCAGGAGCATCTCCTCCACCAGTAAGTATACCTATATTCTTCACTTAAAACTTCCTTTCTTTACCACTTTCCTTACCAAGAATTATCTTTATTAGAATCTTCAAAAAAATTGGTAAAATAAATAAAATATAAAGGCCAACGTTCAGCCGTCAGCCATTAGTCGTCAGGGCTCACCTTCCGTGTTTAAGAAAGTTAGTCTGCCCGATGTAAGAAGGTAAGTAAAATCATTACCTTTAAAGAGAACCAGCAAAAAATAACTAAAACTTTTATTATTTTTATTATAGGGAATAGCTTAAATAGTGTCAAGATGTTTTTCAGCAATTCTCATTATAAGATTTTACAAAACAAATTAACCACTTTGTCCCTTTCCTTAAATAGTAAATTGGTCTTCATTAACTAATTGGCAAAGGGGCATATTGTCTTAAATTACCTATAGAATAAAAAGAAATTTTCATAATTAGAATTGCTGACTTTTCTCGCAAATTACTTGCTTTTTTTATTTTTTTACCTTATTATTGGCCAAGTAAGTTCTTTTCTTGGAATTATTCTTTTTTTAAGTAAACTTTTTATCAAGATTTGCAATTTAAAATAAATTTATCTCCATCTTACACAAGTTAACTATTCAAGAACACCACTGAAATTTAGAGAGGATCCAAATTCGGTATGGGTTTTTACACAGTAACCCTTTTTATTGCCGGCTTTGTTCATTTACTTCTGGGTCTCTTTGTTCTTAGCAAAAATATTAAGAGCCAACGAAACAGAGCCTTTGCCTTATTTGAAGCTTCCATTGTCATCTGGAGTATAGGTATGTTTATGATGACTATTGCTTCAGATAAACAAATGGCTATGACCGGTGTTCGTATTCTTCATTTTGGACTCTTCTTTAGCTTTGGTAACTTTTTTTATTTTGTCTTAACGCTTATTGATGATCAAAGCAAGAGAAATAAGATAATATGTTCTACCGCTTATATTTTAGGACTACTCTTCAATATTACTGATCAGATAAAGTCTTTGGCTACTGTTTCAGATGTAATTTTTGTTTTTGGCAGCTATCAACCGGTAGCTGGCAAAGCCGCCCCTTTCTTTAATCTTACTTTCCTCTTCTTTGTTTCATATGGAGTCTATCTTTTGTATAAAAGATATCAGATCTCTGAATCTTTATTGGAAAAGAATCGAATAAGTTATGTCTTTGGAGGTATGTTTATTATTTTTATAAGTAGTATCACTAATATTTTATTAGTGATGGGGCTAAAAGTATATCCTTTAGCTCATTTAGCTATTATTATTTATGCTTTGATAATTACCTACGCGATTATTAAATATCGATTAATGGATATCTCTCTCATTATCCAAAAAGGAATAATTTATTCTTTATTAACTACCTTGGTAACTACTATTTGGTTACTGGCTATCTTTATCTTTGAAGGAGTTTTACATTTTGAAACTCTCTACGCTCGAGTTTTAACCATCGTCATTATTATCTTTATCTTTCAACCTATCAGAGAAAAAATCCAGCTTCTGGTAGATAAAAGATTTTATCGAGAAAAGCATAATCTTCAACAAATTTTAAAGAAGGTAAGTAGTGATATTTCCACTACCCTGGATCGAGAAGATCTATTTTTATTAGTCCTTAATGTTATTAAGAAAGTTATTCATCCTCAATATGCAGCCATCATGTTATTCGATCAATCTAAGGGTGTATATAAACCAGAATTTACTTTTGGAGATTACGATAAATCAGAAGTCTTCAAAGAAGATCATCCTATTGTTCATTGGTTTAATCAAGAAAAAAGAGAATTATTAAAAGAAGAAGTCAAAGAAAACCCAGAATTTAATGACGTCAAGGAAGTTTTGACGAATGTTATCGAAAAGCTAAGAATGATCATCTCTATTCCTATTATCTTTAAAGAAAAGTTAATAGGTATATTAAATTTAGGATCAAAATTAAGTAGTAAGGTTTATAGTAATGACGAATTGGTCTTTCTTTCTACTCTAAGTAGTGAAATAGCCCTTGCTTTAGAAAATACTAAGTTATTTACCGAATTAAAAAAATATGCTCTGGAATTAGAAAAAAGAGCTATTCAGTTACAAATAGCCAATGAAACTAAATCTAACTTTTTAGCGGTGGTTTCCCATGAACTACAAACTCCCTTAACAGTGATTATAGGTTATCTTAACTTATTTCTTCAAAAGACCTTAGGTGAGTATAATTCTGCCCAAGAAGAAGGTCTTAAGATCATGATGAAAAGATCTGAAAGACTAAGGAAATTAATTGGTAATATCTTAGCTTTCTCTAAGGCAGAACAAAGAGAAGGAGATAAACTCGAAGAAGAAGTAGTAAATTTTAAAAAGATAATAGAAGAAGTAGTCTCTACCTTTACTCAAGCAGCTCAAGGAAAACAAATCATTCTCCAAGCTCAAATAGACACTAACTTTCCCTTGGTTAGGTATAACGGCAAGAAAGCTAAGGAAATCTTTAGCAAATTAATGGATAATGCCATAAAATTTACGCCGGCTAATTCTTTTAATAAGGTTACAATTGGATTGATAGATAAAGGTAGTTATCTTCAAGGTTTTGTAGAAGATACTGGTATTGGTATTGCTGCGGAACGTCAGGAAAAGATGTTTGAAAGTTTTTATCAAATAGATATGTCTGATAAAAGAGAATATGAAGGACTGGGGCTGGGGTTAGCGATCGTTAAAAAGATTATAGAAAATTCTGGAGGCACTATTAAGGTTAACTCAGAAAAAGATAAGGGTAGTAAATTTGTCTTTACTTTACCTAAAAAAGAAGTAATCTAAAGAAAATGAAAAAGATTTTAATCATAGATGATGATCCAGATATTGTTGGAGTCCTCAAACTTCTTCTTGAAATTGCCCACTATCAGGTGATAGAAACATTTAATGGAAAAGAAGGACTGGAAAGAGCAGATAAAGATCAGCCAGATCTTATCTTACTAGATATTATGATGCCCGTGATGGATGGATGGGAAGTATGTAAAAAGCTTAAGGGATGCCTAAAGACCTCTCCAATTCCAGTGATTATTCTTACCGCTAAATCCGAAGAAGAAAATGAAAAGAGAGCTAAAAAAGAAGGAGTCGTTGATTATCTCACCAAGCCTTTCTTACCCCTTAGTCTCTTAAAAAAGGTAGAAAAAGCAATAATATCTAATTGCACTCAAGGTACTCAAGCAAAATAAGTTTACGAGCAGTATAATTCCACCAAAAAGCATTTTTAGCTTTTGTCCAACAAGAAAGTTTAGAAACTAAGTTTCAAGGTAATTAAGATGAAAGATAAGATTATTCTTTCTGGTATGGCTTTTTTTGGCGCTCATGGTGTCTATGAAGAAGAACGTAAATTAGGTCAAAAGATAGTAGTTGACTTAGATCTTAATTTAGATTTAAAAAAAGCTGGCCAGAGCGATGATTTAGCTTTTACTATTAATTATCAAGAAGTTTATAAATTAATAAAGAAGATTTGCGAAGAAAAGAGTTTTTCTTTAATTGAAGCTTTAGCGGAAGAGATCGCTAAGGAAATTTTACAAAATTTTAATCTTCTTTCCGTCGGGGTAAGAATAAAGAAATATCACCTTAACTTAGGTGGCCAAGTAGATTTTACCGGCGTAGAGATTGAGCGAAAAAAGTAAAAAAAAGTAAAAAAGTAAATGGCTAGTAAATAGATTAAATCTTAAATATCTCCATTTAGTCTTAAATGGTTAAATAGATTTTACAGCTATAAAAATAGAGCGAAAAAAGTAAATGGCTAAGAGCTTGAATAGCTCCATTCAATATCTGAAAGGGATAGGACCTCAAAGAGCTAAGATCTTTTCTAAGTTAGGCATTGAAACGATAAAAGATCTACTCTATTATTTTCCTAGAATTTATCAAGATCGGACTGAAATAAGATCTATCTTTAGTCTTAAAGAAGGAGAAAAAGAGACTATTTGTGGGGTGGTCATAAGACACCTAAAGAGTAGTTTTCCCCGAAAAAAGATTAAAGTAACTAAAGTAGTGATTGGCGATGACACCGGCATAATTACTTTATCCTTTTTTAACCAACCTTATATTGAAAAATACTTACCTATAGGAAGTAAGATCGTTGCTTCAGGAATAGTTCGAAGATACCGTCAAGCCCTTCAAATGTCTAATTTTGAATATGAGATGCTTGAAAAAGAAGATGAGTTTATCCATAATAAAAGAATTGTTCCTATCTATCGCCTTACCAGTAACATACCTTCTTATTGGCAAAGATTTCTTCGTAAAACCATAAAAAGCGTTGGCGATCTTTATTTAAGCGAAATTGAGGAAACTCTTCCCGAGTATATCTTAAAAGAACATTTCTTAATTGACCTAAAGACTGCCTTACAAGATATTCATTTTCCTGCTAATTGGTCGATGTATAAAAAAGCTAAAGAGCGGTTGGTCTTTGAAGAGCTCTTTTATCTTCAATTAGCTTTTGGGTATCTTCGTCACAAGGTTAAGCAAGAAGAGCTTGGAATAAAGTATCTAGTCAACCAAGATGAGTTAAACTCTTTTTACTCCTTATTTCCTTTTTCCCTTACTTCTGCTCAAAATAAAGTTATCAAGGAAATTATAATAGACCTGCAGAGTAGTTTTCCTATGTGTCGTTTAATTCATGGTGATGTTGGTTCTGGAAAGACAGTCGTAGCTATCATTTCCTCCTTGATTGCTATTAAGAACGGCTATCAAGTAGCTTTTATGGTCCCTACCGAAGTCTTAGCCGAGCAACATTACTTAAATATAAAAAAATTTCTCAAGGAGACAGAAGTAAAGGTAGCTTTGCTTACCAGTAGCGTTAAAGGTAAAATCAGAAGAGAAATCTTACAAGAATTAAAAAGTGGTCAAACTAAACTCATTCTTGGCACCCATTCCTTAATTCAAAAAGGAGTAAGTTATCATCGTTTAGGTCTGTGTATCATTGATGAACAACATCGCTTTGGAGTAATGCAAAGATTATCTCTCCAAAAAAAGGGTCAAGACCAAAAAAAACCTGATATCTTAGTAATGAGCGCTACTCCTATCCCTCGAACTTTAGCTTTAACTTTGTATGGAGACTTAGATATCTCCACTATTTCAGAGCTTCCTCCTAATCGCCAAGAAATAAGAAGTTTCTGCCGAAGTGAAGATGACTTAAATAAGATTTATGAATTCATGAAAAAGGAAATTTCAAAAGGAAGGCAAGCTTATCTTGTCTATCCTTTGGTTGAAGAATCTAAAGAGCTGAACTTAAAATCAGCTACCAAGATGGTAGAAGAGCTTCAAAAAGAAGTATTTAAGGAATTTAAGTTAGGACTTCTTCATGGAAGGATGAAAGTTTCTGAAAAAGAAGAAGTAATGAATAAGTTTAAAGATCAAGAAATTGATATCTTGGTCTCTACTACCGTGATTGAAGTAGGCATTGATATTCCTAATGCTACGGTGATGCTGATTGAACATGCAGAAAGATTTGGTCTTTCTCAGCTTCACCAACTTAGAGGTAGGATTGGACGAGGTGAGAATAAGTCTTACTGTCTTTTTATTACCAAAAAACACATCTCTGCAGAGGTAAACTCTTCTTCCTTCAAAGAGAAAGAGTTTGATTTAAATCAAATAGATGCTATTAAGAGATTAAAGACCATGATCGGGACTAACGATGGTTTTAAGATTGCTGAAGTTGATTTTGAAATACGAGGACCGGGGGAGTTTTTCGGAACAAGACAACATGGACTGCCTGAATTAAGATTAGCTAATATCATTAGAGATGTAGATTACTTAAAAAAAGCCAAAAGCCAGGTAGATCGGTTATTTACCTTAGATCCTCTTTTGCAAAAAGAAGAAAACCAAAGACTGATTCAAAATCTTAAAAGTAGTTACTTGCCTTACTTAGAAAAAGATTTGTTATTAGAATAATTAGGAGCTTTTATGATCGTGCGTGAACTATTCGAAAAAAGGGAAAGAGAAGAGCTTTCTTTTTATGCCATGCTTTCTGCAAAAAGCCAAGGAAGAAAAGAAAAAGAAAAAGAATGTGATGTCCGCACTTGTTTTCAAAGAGACCGAGATCGAATTATTCATTCTAAGGCTTTTAAGCAATTAAAGTATAAAACTCAAGTCTTGTTATTTCCTGAAGTGGAACAAATATGCACCAGACTTATTCATACTATCGAGGTTTCTCAAATAGCTCGAACTATTGCTAAAGCTTTGCGTTTAAATGAAGATTTAACTGAAGCTATTGCCTTAGGTCATGATTTAGGACATTCTCCTTTTGGTCATATAGGAGAATCAGCCTTAAATGAGGTATCTCCAAGTGGTTTTCGCCATCATGAACAAAGTTTACGAGTGGTGGAAGTATTAGAAAAGAATGGCCAAGGCTTAAATTTAACCTATGAAGTAAGAGATGGTATCTTAAAACATACTCGTGGTTCCTCAAGTTTATATATTGAACCTGAAGAATTACGACCAGTAACTTTAGAAGGAACTATTGTCAGGTTAGCCGATAGCATTACTTATATTAATCACGATATTGAAGATACCATTCAAGCTCGGATGATTAAGATGTCCGATCTACCCCATGAGTGCTTAAAGATACTGGGTAGAAGGCATTCGGAAAGAATTAATACGATGGTCTATGATGTAATCATAAATAGCAAAGACAAAAACTTTATTTCGATGAGTGATGAAGTATTAAAAACGACCGATCAGCTTAGAAGTTATTTATACCAGGAAGTTTATACTCATCCTAGAATTAAAACTCAGGGAATTAAAGCTGAAAGAGTGATAAAAGAGTTATACTTTTACTTTTTAGAAAATCCAAAGACAGTCTTGGAAGAATTTAGTTATATTATGAATCAACACGAGAAAGAGAGGCTAATTTGTGACTATCTTTCTATCTTAAGCGACCGAGAAGTCATTTCTCTATATAAAAAAATATTCTTGCCAGAATCTTGGAAATTGAAGCAATATTAGTTCAGATAAAGATTAAGGAGATAAAAGATGAAGATATTATTAGCGGCTTCAGAAGCAGTTCCTTTTGCTAAGACTGGTGGATTAGCAGATGTAGCCGGAACATTACCTCAAAATTTAAAAAAACAAGATCCAAGTCTAGATATTAGAGTTATTCTTCCTAAATATAAGTCCATTCAGGACCAAGATTTAAAATTAGAGGGTAGTTTTAAAGTAAAAATAGGCCCGTCCACTAAAAAGGTTACGATAAAATCTAAGGTTTTTCACGGTGTTCCTTTTTATTTTGTCCAAAATGACTCTTATTTTCATCGCGACGGTCTTTATGGAACTTGCGAAGATGCTTATCCTGACAACGCCGCTCGTTTTGCTTTATTTTCCCAAGCAGTCTTAAAACTTTTAAAGTTAATTGACTGGTTTCCTGAGGTCATTCATTGTAATGATTGGCAGACAGGTTTAGTTCCTGTTTATCTAAAGAGCATTTATAGTCAAGAAAAAAACTATCAAAAAATAAGAACCTTGCTTACCATCCATAATATCGCTTATCAAGGATTGTTTGAAGCTCCTGAAATGCTTACTACTAATTTAGGGTGGGATTTTTTTACCTTCGATCAATTAGAATTTTATGGAAAAGTCAATCTTTTAAAAGGAGGCATTGTTTATGCCGATGCCATTAATACGGTGAGTAAAGAATACGCTAAAGAGATTCAAACCCCTTTATATGGATATGGATTAGAAACAGTTCTTTCCTTTCACCATAAGACTATTCACGGCTTATTAAATGGCATAGACTATCAAGAATGGGACCCTGCTTCTGATAGCTTGATCTACCAAGATTATAACCAACTTAGTTTAGAAAAAAAGAAAAAAAACAAAATCAGTCTCTTGAAAGAGCTGAATTTACCTTACCAGGAAAATATTCCTTTAGTCGGCATCGTCAGTCGACTTACTTACCAAAAAGGCTTTGATCTTTTAAGTGAAGCGATAGATAAAATCATGAAATTAAATTTATATTTGATTGTATTAGGTAAGGGAGAAAAGATTTATCAAGACTTATTTATCTCTATGGCTAATAAGTATCCAGATAAACTAAGAGTAAAGATTGATTTTGACGACCCTTTAGGCCATAAAATATATGCTGCTAGTGATATGTTCTTAATGCCTTCCCGCTATGAACCTTGTGGCTTAGGACAATTAATCAGCTTTAGATATGGTTGTGTCCCTATTGTTCACAAGATTGGTGGATTATCTGACACCGTAGTTGAATTTAACTTCGAGCAAGAAAATCAAGGAAATGGCTTTACTTTTAGTAAATTTTCGCCTTTTGGTCTTTTAAGGACTATAAAAAAAGCCCTTAAGACTTATCAAGATCCAAAAATTTGGTCAAGATTAGCCAAAAGAGGTATGAGTTTAGATTTTTCGTGGTCTCGTTCCGCTAAGAAATATATTAAACTTTATGAAAAAATATACCTTGCTAAAAAAACCTAATTTTTGGAGCTACTTCAGACCTTATTTATATGCAATCTGATAAATAACTTGTATTTCCACCCCCTACCCCCGCCAGCGGGGGATAAGCTCGAGACTGTCCCTTGCTGGCGGGGGTAGGGGGTGGATTTTCCCTACGAGGTATGTCAACTTAATTAATGGATTGCATATATTGGTAACTTTATCAGAATAGATATAGGAATGCCCTTCACTTTTATAAGGAAATACATTTGAACTTCAAACCTTATTTATTGGCAATTTTATCAGGATATTTAGCGGTGCTATCTTTTCCTCCTTACAGTCTTTCTCTTTTTGCTTACTTATTCTTAATTCCTTTCTTATTTTCTCTCCAAGGTCAAAACTTATCTCAGAGCTTTCTTTTAGGAAGCTTACAAGGCTTAGCTTTTTCTCTCGGTCTTTTATTTTGGATTAAAATTTATCATCCCTTAGCTCTTCTTTTCTTATGCCTTTACCTTTCTTTATTCTCAGGGGTCTTTGGCTTTTTATATAGCTGGATAAAGAAAAATATTTCTAAATTTCACTTCTTGATTATTCCTCTGTTATGGGTCCTAATAGAAGATCTTCGCAGTAGTGGAACTTTAGGCTTTCCCTGGGGAGTAATTGGTTATTCTCAAAGTGAAAACACCACTTTAATCCAAATAGCTGATCTGGTAGGTGTGCTTGGTATCTCATTTATGGTCATCTTAGTAAATTCTCTCTTATTTGAAGTAATGACAAAAAAATTAGAGAAAAAATACTTACTGGTTATTCCTTTAATCTTTCTCTTCTTAACTATTTATGGAAAGATAAGATTAAGGGAAGACTTTATCCCCGCCAGAAATCTAAAGGTCTCTATCATCCAAGCTAATATTGATCCCGATTGGTATGATAGCTGGAATAAACACAAGAATGAAGTCTTAAATGACTTACTCCAAAGCAGTAAAAAAGCAGTTGCAGAATATCATCCCGATTTAATTATCTGGACAGAGACTGCTCTTCACAATCTTTGGGAATTAAATCCAGATATTAGAAATGCTGTCTTAAATCTGGCTAAAGAAGGCAATGTTAACCTCCTGATTGGCATTCCCTGTGTAAAATCGGGGAAGAAAGGAGATCAATACTTTAATAGTGCCTTCTTAATCTCTAAAAAAGGAGAGATTCTGGGTCGATATGACAAGGTTCACTTAGTTCCTTTTGGAGAGATGATTCCTTTTGAAGATACTTTTAATAAGCTCAAAAAGCTTCTTCCTTTCTTGCCTTCTCTTAGAGAATTACTCCCTATGGTAGGAGATTTTAGCCCGGGAAAAGGTTTTTATCCTTTAAGTTTTTATCATCAAGATTACCAAATAGTAAAGGCAGGAGTTTCAATATGCTTTGAAGATATCTTTGGTTATATCGCTAAAGACTTTATTAATCATCAAGCTAATTTTATGGTTAACATTACTAATGATGCTTGGTCAAAAAATGTTTCTGCTCATCTTCAACATTTTGAAATGGCCATCTTTCGAGCCATTGAAGGACGTTGTTTTTTAGTTAGAGCTGGAAATTCTGGTATTTCCGCCCTTATTAATCCTTATGGAGTGGTAGAAAAAAGTTTAAGTGTTTATCAAAAAGGAATCTTACATGGAGAAATTTCTACTTCTGCCTTTAAGACTTTTTATAGCCAATATGGCGATATTTTTGCTCATGGGTGCTCACTTTTAACCGTGATTTTACTTATCAGCTTAAAACTAAGTAGCTCTTTTAGCAAGATTCTCCCTAAGGAATAACCTTTTAGTGAATATCTTTAAAGTGTTCATAACCACTTCTTTCAACCTTCTCAATAAATCCTCCTTTTTTTAAAATGATGATCTCTTTTTCTGGAAGAACTTCTCCAATGATAAAATAATTAATTTTGGCTTTTTGAAGGATCTTTAATCTTTCTTCTTGGCAAGTAAAAAGAAGCTCATAATCTTCACCGCCAGAAAGAGCCATCTCTACAGGATTACCTTGAGTCTTTTGAGAAAAAGCTAAAAGAGCAGGAGAGCAAGGAATCTTTTCTTCATAGAGCTTAAACCCCACCTCATTTTCTTGGGCTAATCTATATAATTCACTACTCAATCCATCGCTAATATCCATCATACTTGAAGCAACTTTATACTTAGAAATAATTAAACCTTCTTTTATTTTAGGATAAGGAAATAAATGTTTGTTAATTAAGATCTCTCTTTCTTTCTTATTAATGTCTAGCTGGTTCTTTAAAATATTTAAACCTGCTTTAGAATCACCTAAGCATCCTGTTACCGCTAACTTTTCTCCTCTTTTAATTCCCCGCCGCGAAACGTAACCATCCTTGGCTACTTCTCCTAATAAAGTAATATTAATTAATAACTTATGGGATTTAACCATGTCTCCTCCAATAATATGGACCTTAAATTTTGAAGACAGGTCTAAAATTCCTTTACAAATTTCATCCCAGGAAGAAATAGCTAAATCTTCAGGCAAACCTACGGAAAGTAATAAGTATTTAGGAGTAGCTCCCATAGCCGCGATATCGCTAAGATTAACAGCCGTGGCCTTCCATCCAATTTGATAAAAAGTTGAAAATTTTAGATCAAAATGAACATCTTCAATAAAAAAATCGGTAGTAGCTACTAAGTATTTGTTAGCCCTATTCTTTACTACCGCTGCATCATCGCCTATCCCTAATATAATCTTAGAATGAGGGTAGGAAATATTGTTTCGGAAACGTTCAATCAGGTTTATCTCACCCAGATCTTTTAACCTTATCACTCTTTTAACCTTACCACCATAATCTCTTGATCTTATTAATGAGACCTAATATCTTAAAATAGATAAAAGTAAGGAAAGATTTTCTAAGTCTAAAGGCATAGTAATGACAAAATTCATAACAACAAAAACATTCTATACAAAGGTTGTAATTAACCTTAATTCTGCCTCTTTTTAAATAAATAGCCTTGACGGGACATCCTTTTAGACAAAGTTTGCACTTGGTGCATCTATCTTCCAAAATTACTGGCCGAACTTTAACTAAATTAGCAATAATTTTAGCCATCGGTAGGGGGATTTTATTGATCAAACTTTGATTGGGTAGGATAAAATTAGACAAACGAGCTTTGTTTAAAGGAATACCTACGATCTCTATCTTCTTTAAATTAGCTTCTCCTAATCTTTTTTGGTAAGCAGCAAAAACAGGAGGAACAGAAAGAGGGCTTACCCAGACTAAACCAGCAAAAACAGCATCTAAGGCTACGGCATCAGTACTTACTAAGAGTAAATTAATAACTCGTAACTTTCCAGCAGTAGGACCATCTCCTTCCATGCCGATCACCGCATCCATAATATTCAAAGAAGGCTTTATGACTGATAGAATCTCAGCCAGAGCTACTCCAAATTCAGAAGAACGAATCGCTCGTCGATGAAATTCTGCTTTTAAAAACCCTGGAACTAAACCTAACAAATTCTTGATAGCTCCAGTTAGGATGGTATTAGTGTGGGTCTTAAACTTAGGGAGGTTAATAAGAACGTCAACATTTTTAGCTTTTTTAGCTAGATATAATTTCTTAAAATAAGTAGCTTCTGGAACATCAAGCTCTATTAAACCATCTTTTTCAAAGTTTATTAACTTGATCCCTAATTCATCAGCTACTTTTTTAAAACCAGACTTTTCCCAGACTTGTTCTACGCCTTTAATAGCAAAACTTGGGCTATCTCCAATCACCGGCCTACCTCCTAATTCTTTAACTAACTTAGCTACAACTTTGATGATATTAGGATGAGTATTGATACCGGCGTCTGGTGAATAACTTCCTAGCATATTTGGCTTAAGAAGGACTTCGCTATCTTCAAAAACTAATTTCTTTAAAATATTTTCATGTAAGTCTTGGCTTATTAGGTTCAAAGCTAATCTAAGAGAACTTTCAATTGCCTCCTCATCATAACTTTTACACTCTACAATAGCTACCTTACTCATAAAAATCCCTTGGACTTAAATCCTTTAATTTTTCCTTAAATCTTTTTACTTCTTCTTCGTCAATAGGCTGCTTAGGTTTTGAAGCCATATTAATAATTGGCTCAGAAACAAAGATAGCTACATTCTCTCTTAAGGCTACGGCAATAGCATCGGAAGGACGAGAATCAATTTCTAAATTTTGATTACCTTTTTTTAAATTAATCTTGGCATAGTAAGTATTCTCCTTCAAAGTACTAATATAAATATAAGTAACTTTACCTTCTAATTTATTAATAATATCACACATTAGATCATGAGATAATGGTCGAGGAACAGGAATATGCTCTAAAGCTAGCAGTATTGATTGAGCTTCAAAGAATCCTACCCAAATTGGCAATACTCTTTTCCTTTTCTCATCTACCAGAACAACGATAGGAATATTATTATTGTTAGCATCTAAAGCAATTCCTAAAACTTTCATCTCAATCATAACCTTCTCCTTTAACTTAAAAATAATAGTTAGCTAATGAGATTATTCTCTCACTTTTATATATTAGCAAGGCTTGTCATAAAGTCATAAAGAAAAATGCTATTAAAAGTAATAGTTAGCTAATGAGATTATTCTCTCACTTTTATCTGAGTAGCAAGGCTTCTGGGAGAAGAAAGATTAATCTTGGCCACTACTTGATATTCTCCTGGTTCTACCATTTCGCCTAAGGTGTTTCTTTGATCCCATATTTGACTAAAGCATAATCTTCCTTCTGGCAAAAGAAGAACTTCTTCTTGATTTATTCCAGAAACCTGCCAGATAGTTCTTTTAAATTTTTTAATAATAAACTCATATTGAGGCTTGGAAAACTTTAGTAATTTAGGCTTTTTTTCTTTATTTTTCATTTCTAATTTTAAAAGATAGTCAATTTTATTAGAAAGCAGTGTAACTTGAAAAAGATATTCTACCTGGTTAAAGGTAGATGTAATAATTTTAAATGTCTTTAAATGTTGTCTGGCATATAAGAACATCCCAATGATGATAATGATATTTACAGCTAAAATAACTTGACCAACCACAGGACTTATGGCTTTAACTTTGTCTCTCTTTCTTTCTTTTATCGGCATGGTTTTTTTATGATGATGAGATATGCACCCTCGGTACACTCTTACCTACTTGACACACGATCTCATAATTTATACTATGACAAATTTTAGCAATCTCATCTACGGAAATACTTTGAAATTCATTATCTCCAAATAAAATGACTTCTTCTCCTTCTCTTACTTTTTTTAACTCACTTATCTCAACCATACACATATCCATACAAATTCTTCCTCTAAGAGGAAGGATTTTATCCTTGATAATCACTCTTCCCTTATCAGACAAAAGCCGATTATATCCATCATTATAACCCACCGGCAACACGGCCAGCTTAGTCTCTTGAGAAGTAATATAAGTCTTACCATAAGAAATGCCACTGTCTTTAGGTAAATTTTTAATTTGGAGGATTCTTGTTTTAAAACACATGGCTGGCTTTAAGCTAATCTTCTCACGGCAATAAGAAGAAGGATAAAGACCATAAGCCATAATACCAATTCTTACCAGATCAAGGCACATTGAAGGAAATCTTAAAAAACCAGCACTATTTAAGATATGCTTTAAAGGAATGCTAATACCTTCTTTTTCTAAGGTCTTTAAGATTTTCTTAAATTTATTAAACTGACCGAGGGCGTAGGTATCGTCTTCTTCGTCGGCAGTAGCTAAGTGAGTATAGATACCTTCTATTTCAACAAAAGGTAACTCCTTTAACTTCTTTACGAAATCTAATGTTTCATGGGGTAAAATTCCAAGTCGACCCATTCCCGAATCAACCTTAATATGAACTTTAGCTTTCTGGTTATATTTTTCAGCCCAGTAAGATAGACTCTGAGCTGTTTTTAGCTGGTAAATAGCTAAAGTAAGTCCATATTTTATGACTTTAAGAATATCCTGGGGAAAAACAATGCCTAAGACTAAGATAGGGGTAATTATTTTAGCTTCACGAAGGGCTATTGCTTCTTGACAATTAGCTACGGCTAAATAATTAGCTCCTGATAAAATGGCCACCTTGCTTACTTCTATAGCTCCATGGCCATACCCATCAGCCTTTACTACTATTAAAAGTTTAGTCTCTTTTGGCAAGATATTCTTAATTTGTTTGATATTGTCTCTGATCCGATCCAAGTTAATTTCTACCCAACAATTACAATTCACTTCTCATCACCTTAAATAGCCCTTTCTGCTTTTCTGGATAATTGATAAACAAGATCAAAGACACTCTTTTTTCTTACTAAAAATTTAAAACTTCCAAAGATAAATAAGGCGATCAAAAAACAAACTGTATAAGTAAAAGCATCACTTGTAGTTTTAAACTCCCAATATTTTGGCTTTTTCTCTACTTCTTTCTTGATATATTCTTTACTTATTTTATCCTCAAGACAAACAGGAAAAATAGCCATAGTTAAGGGAATCCCTTGAAATAACCTTTGAAGGTTATCATAAGCAATCTTATTCTTCTTTTTAGCCTGGAAAGCAACTTCTACCGATTGAGCAAAAGAAGTCATAGCTTCTCGCTTTCTTCCCATTAATTCGTAAACAATTCCTTGGTTATTATAGACATTAGAAATGCAATTAAGAATCTCCCTTTCTTCATTAGCAGTTAATTTCTTATAGGCTTTGAGCAATCTTTTTTGGAAAATAACTAAAGCTCTACTAAATCTTTCTTTAGCTTCATCTAATTCATTTAATCTAAGATTTACCACTCCTAAGTTATAATTAATAAAGGGATTATCTATCTCTTTAGGAAGTATCTTTTTCCACTGCGTTAAGGCTTTGGTATATTCTTTATTATCATAATAAGCCACGCCAAGATTATAATGTAGATCCACTGTATTAATTCCTAATCGATAAGCATCTTCATAAAGTTGGCTACATTTTTTTAATTCATCGAAGTAGTAAAAGTAAACATTGGCTAAGTTGTAAATAGCTTTTTTATGGGAGGGGTCTAATCGTAAGCAATTATTAAATTCGAAAAAGGCTTTTTCCATCATATTTTTTTCATAATATACCTGCCCTAAACCATTATGAGCATTAGCATGCTTATGATCTTTATTAATTACAAATTGAAACTCGGCGGCCGCTCTATTAAGTATTTTCTTTTCATGAAATAAGACACCTAAATAATAATGAGCTTCCAGACAACTGGGGTTATGCTTCACCGTAACCCTAAAAAGCTCCTCCGCTAATTTCTTCCGATTTCTTTCAAAGTAAATTTTGCCTAATTGGCATAAGATATAAGGATCACATTGCTTTTCCTCAGTAATCTTATAGATGAATCGGTGTACACCAGTGGCAGCATTATACAGCTTTTTTTTCATCAAAATACTTTGCAATAAGAACAAAGAACTTACATTGTCATACTTTATGTTTAAGGCTTTTTCACATTCTAAGAAAGCTTTTTCTATATCCCCTTGATTTAAATAAGTTCGTCCCAGCACAGCCATAGCTTTTACATTCTCAGAATCAATACGTAATATTTTATGATAAATATCTTCTGCTTCTTTTATGCTACCCAAATTACTATAAACAACCAGTAAACTATTTAATAAGTTTAAATCTTCTGGTTTTTCTCTTAAAACAGCTTTTAAAATAAAGATAGCTGTTTGAGGTCTTATTGGAGCATAGGATAAAGCAAATTGATGACATACCTTTATCTTATTAAAGCTATACTTGAAACTTTTTTTAAAATAATCCTCTGCTTTTTTAAAGTTCCTTTCTTCAATAGCAGTAATTCCTTTATGGAGATATGCTCTGGCTTGGAGATAACGATTGATCGCCTGGAAGGAGAGAAAGACAGCTAATGCAATGCAGGCAGCTAAGCAAATTATTTGCCCAATGGCTTTATATTCTTTAATTTTCTTAATCTTGGTAAGAGCTCTTTCGAGATACCTCCTTCTCTTTTTAAGAGGAATGGTTATTTCCTTTTCTTTGATAATCCTTTCTACTGAAATTTCTGGTTTTACCTCTTCTAATCCTTCAAAGCCTTTTTCTTCTTCAAAGGAAACAATTTCTTCTTTCTCTACAGAAAACAACTCTTGATCTATAATGCTTTCTATAGTCCTTTCCTTAGTCTTTTCTTTGATTATTTTTTCTGGAGATTCAAATAATTCTTCTTCAAACTTATCCTCTTTTATATCTCTGCGTCTTTCTTTACTATCTTGCTTTAATAAAGAATCTTCTTTGAAGAGATCAGTATCATCTAACTCTTTTAAAAAAGAGTCCCATTCTCCATTATGATTAATATCTTGATCTTTGTCTCTTTCTTCTTTAGGCATGGTTCTTTCCCCAAGATTTTAAATAAAGACTTCCTTTATAAGATTATTAAAAATAAGCTTCAAAGTCAATAGAAAAGAAAATAGGGCAGCCATTCTCATTATGACCCGCTAACAATGGTTAGGCAAAGTAACAATCTTGAACAGTGGGTTAAGTACACTCCGCGCCATATTATTGATTTTATTGTGGCGGTGGTTGACCCGAAAAAGGGTGAAACGATTTGTGATTCTGCTTCTCAAACAACATGGAATCCCCCTTAATCCCCCTTTGATAAAGGGGGAAAGTAGTAAAGTCGCAGGGGGATTTAAATCGCTTATGCCGGACGAGCGAAAAATTTGACAGACCATTTTGTCGGCTACGACATTTCACCTGATATGGTGCGGCTTTGTGAGCTTACTTCTACAATTGTAACGAATTAGATTGCCTTGTTGTTTTCAATTTCATGGAATTGCCACAGGATATTGAGCAGTTGCAAATATCCTAAGCTTCCTCTGTCTAATAATTACTCCTTGTTTATTTATTTCTTATCTGATTGGAGTAATAAGTATCTCGTTTTTGACACTGGACTAGAATCTGTCTTGTCAAATTTCATAATGAGAATTGCTGGTTGAATGTGGTTTATGTTGAAGGGATTAGAAGAAAGGCATAAGATTTTCTTTATCTTTAACTAAGAATCTTTAACTATAAGACCTCAGCTGGCCTTCTGTTTATGTAGCTTGAGTAGTAATAGAAAGTGTTCCAGTCAAGGGAGAGAAAGGATCATCTGTCATTTATAATCTACCTTTAGTAGAAGGAATACCTTTAATCCTTTTATCAATAGTTGTAGCCATAGAAAGGACTTGACCAAAAGCTTTAAAGATAGCTTCAATAATATGGTGAGTATTATTCCCATAAAGAAGATTAATGTGAAAGGTAATTTTAGCCGAATTAGTCACGGCTTTAAAAAATTCTTCAGTTAAGACACTTTCAAAGTTACCTGTTCTCTCTTGCAAACATCTTACATTATACACTAATAACGGTCTTCCTGAAATATCTAAAGCTAAAGCTACCAAAGACTCGTCCATAGGGACTGAAGCAAAAGCAAATCTCTTTATGCCTGCTTTATTTCCTAAAGCCTTATTAATGGCCTCTCCTAAGGTAAGTCCAACATCTTCTACCAGATGGTGATTATCTACTTCTAAATCACCAGTAGCTTTAATTTCTAAATTAAATAGCCCATGTTTAGCTAATAAAGAGAGCATATGGTCTAAAAATGGAACTTTGGTATTTACTTCATGTTTACCCTCTCCATCTAAGTCTAAAGAGACTAAGACTTGGGTCTCATTGGTAATTCTTTCTACTTTGCTTTTTCTACTCATTTCACCCCCTATCTTGAAAATGGTAATCGGTTATCAGGTAATTGTTTCTCTTGCCGATCACCTCTTCACCTGATAACCGATTACCTTTCCTCCCTTCGTGCCTTTGTGCCTTCGTGGTTAATCTCCCAATTTTCTTGCATTTCAGCGTTTTTACCTATTGGCTTCCGATAACTGTAAGTTATATTTTTTCTTAGCCGTTTCAGTTTCCCTATGAATCCATGTTAATTTTTCTCTGGCAGTCATACCTTTTGTTTTTTCATAGATTATTTCTCTAGCTTTGTGTATTTCTGCCATCGATGTTGGTTCTTTAGTCTTCATCTTCTATCACCTCCTCAGGACTTATGAGTTCAATCTCTTTATAGCCCTCGATTTTATTAATACTGTTGACCCCCCATCTTGTCTTTAGTCTAACAATGTGTCTCATATTCCAACTGATTAGCACATCAATATCATTAATAACTGCATAGGCAATATGTATCGCATCTTCCTCAAATCTTTTAGGAACAATTTTTGCCTTAAGATATTTTTCCGTAAGATGAAACACTTCTTCACTTCCTGATAGTTCTTTAGGTTGATATGTTTGAATTATGTCAAGCAACTTGCGTTTCTTTTCTTCATCCTCAGTATTAAATATTTCGGCAATAACTAATTCAGAAATATAGACTTCATACTTACCCTGTGATATTTCTTCAAATAGAGCTTTGGTAATATCTCTCTTCTCTGGAGCATCATCAGCAAAAAGAAAATTTATTACAGAGGTATCAAGATATATTTTAAGTTTTCTCATCATTTTATCTTCCATAGCCATCCCTTTTACACCCCATCTCTTATTTTTACCCATATTATTTAGATAAACCTCGCATTTACGGCAATCATATATCTTCTCTATATACTTACCCTGAACCTTTCCAAAACATCTTGTGCCTGTAATCATAAAACAAACATTCCTCATGTCCAGGATAAACGCCCGACAGTTATGACACTCATAATTTCCCTTGTCCTTAAAGTATTCTGAAAAAAATATAGAATCGTCATTATCCCGGCAAGCAATGCCATAGAAAATGACCAGAATTCTAACAAGGCATGAATATCGCTATTACTTTTCCATGAAGAAGAAATTGCCCCTGGATAGAAAAGTAAAGGCAAAAGGAACAAAGCTATCCACACAACCCATTCTTTTTTAATAGTATCTTGTCTTTTTTTATATAGCCTCCTATCTTAAAGATTTTATCAACCAAGAAAGTTATCTATCTTGCTTTTTTTAAAATATTTTCTTATCTTTTCTTTAAAAATTTTATTCTCTTCTTTAGTGCCTATTGATATTCTCAAACAATCAGCAAGAGAAGGAATATTTTCAAAATTACGTCCTAGAATCCCCTCCTTTATCAAAAAGTGATAAAGATCTTTGGCTCGGTACCCTTTAACTTTAAAGAGCACAAAATTAGTCTCACTAAGATACGGTATTATTCCATCTATCTCTTTTAAGAAATTAATCATCTCTCTTCTTTCTTCTATAATTTCCACCGCTTTCTTTTTAAAATAATCTTCCTTGGATAAGATTATCTTAGCAGCTACTTGAGAAAAAGAATTTATATTATAAGGTAACTTTACCTTAAGTAAAATCTCGATGATTTCAGGAGGTGCAAATAAGAAACCCACCCGTAAAGAAGCCAGAGAAAACATCTTAGAAAATGTTCGAGTAACTATTAAATTTGGGTATCTTTTTACTTCTGGCAAGAATGTCTTATCTGAAAAACCAAAGTAAGCTTCATCGATAACGATTAGACTATTTGATTCTTCAATTATTTGGTAAATGAACTCCCTAGAAAAGCAATTTCCAGTAGGATTATTAGGATAACTAATAAAGATAAGATTATTTTGTCCACCCTCTATAAATTCTTTAGAGTTTATCTCAAAGTTTTCTTTTAGCGGAATCTCTCTAATATTTAAGCCTATCATCTTAGCTATTAGACCATATATCTCAAAAGTAGGATTAGGATATAGGACTTCATTTTTTCCAAAAGATAATAATATATTTAAGATTAATTCATCAGACCCGTTGCCTATTAAGATGTATTCTTTTGGTATCTGGTAAGCAAGAGAAATAACTTCTCTTAGATTATTACACCTTGAGTCAGGATAGCGATTAAATCTTAGCCCTTTCATTTTTTCTATAATCTCTAAGAGAATCTCTTCTGGTAAATCATAAGGACTCTCCATCGCATCTAATTTTATAGGACAGCTTATTGGACAAACTTTATAGGGAGTTAATTTTTTAACTGGTTCTCTGATTATTTCATTAAGATTAAACATCGTCTTTCTCTTCGTCTTTCTCTTTAAAAAAAACTTATTACTCTCTTATCTTAATGGCAGAAGCATGGGCATCAAGCCCTTCTAAATTAGCGATATTGATGATATCTTCTTTATACTCATTTAAAGCTTCTTGAGTATAATAGATTAAGCTTGATTTAGTCATAAAATCATCTACGCTTAAAGGGGAATAAAACCGAGCACTTCCTGATGTAGGAAGAACATGGCTGGGGCCAGCCAGATAATCTCCCACTGATTCTGGAGTATAATTACCTACAAATATTGCTCCAGCATGTCTAATCTCGTCTAAATACTTCCAAGGCTCTTTTAAACAAAGCTCTAAGTGTTCAGGAGCATAGCTATTTATAATCTCAATACCTTCAGGGATATCCTTAATTAAGATGATTAGTCCATTATTCTCTAAGGACTTCTCGATAATCTCTTTTCTAAGACACCTTTCCTTTTGAAGAGCTATTTCTTTTTCTACCTCTAAAGCCAGGGTCTCCGAAGTAGTAATTAAGACAGCCGAAGAAAGCTCATCATGCTCTGCCTGGGATAATAAATCTGCCGCCACAAACTTAGCTTTAGCCCTTTCATCAGCTAAGATTAATACTTCGCTAGGACCGGCAATCATATCAATAGATACTTTTCCATAAACCAACTTTTTAGCTATCGTTACATAAATATTTCCAGGTCCTACAATCTTATCTACGGCGGGAATAATCTTTGTCCCGTAAGCTAAGGCAGCAATAGCTTGAGCACCGCCCACTTTATAAATATTCTTAATTCCTAACCACTTGGCAGCCATTAAGAGATAAGGATTAATTTCCCTTTTTTGGTTAGGAGGAGTACAAATAAAGATCTCTTTCACTCCAGCTACTAAAGCAGGGATAACGGTCATTAAGACTGAAGAGACCAAAGGCGCTCTTCCTCCTGGAATATAAATGCCTACTTTATCTATTGGCTGGTATCTCTGGCCTAAAATTATCCCTTTCTCTTTTTTCTCTTCCCAAGTCTTTACTTTTTGTCTTTCGTGAAAATCTATAATATTCTTCTTAGCCACCATCAAAGAGTGGCAATATCTTTCTTCTACCTTTTTAGAAGCTTCTCTAAACTCTTCTTCCTTTACTCTTAAATCTTCTTCCTCTAATTTCACCTGATCGAATAATTCTGTATACTTAATTAAAGCTTGATCTTGGTTTTCTTTAACTTCGGCAATAATTTCTGAAACCTTTGAAATAATCTCTGGATTTACAGTCGAAAGAAGATCTCTCTTAATCTTATTATTTACTTCTTTCTTATCTTTATCAATCCAATATCTCAGTTTTTTCATTCTTTCCTATCCTCATTTAGTCAGGTAAATATAGACCATAGGAACACCAAAGCTATTTTTCTGGTAAATTTTTCCCAAAACAAGGCTTAGTTTACCAGATAATGACTATATTTCAAGTATTTTATAAAAGCAACCCTGCCCTTATTCTACCTCTTTAATACCATCATAAGTTACTTCAAGTAAAAACTTAAGCTCATCTTTAGAGATACTTAAAGGTGGCATCAGGACGATTGTATCTCCTAATGGCCGCAAAATGGCTCTTTTTTTTCTAATCGCCTGAGTTACCTTAAGGCCTATTTTTTCTTCAAAATGATAAGGAATCTTTAATTCTTTATTTTTTACCAACTCAATCCCTACCATAAATCCTTTTTGACGCACTTCTCCAACATGTTCAAGATTTAAAAAATACTTTAACTCTTGATTAAGAAATTTAATTTTATTTTCCAGCTTAATTAATATTTTTTCTTTCTCAAAAATTTCTAAATTAGCCAAGCCGCAAGCACAAGCTAAAGGATTTCCAGTATAAGTATGTCCATGGAAAAAAGTCTTTTTTTCCTCATATTCACCCAGAAAAGCATGATAAACTTCTTCAGTGGTAATAGTCACCGCTAAGGGAAGATAACCAGCGGTAATAGATTTAGCTAAGCACATTATATCTGGAACTACCCTCTCCCACTGGCAAGCAAACATCTTTCCTGTTCTTCCAAACCCAGTAGCTACTTCATCAGCAATCATTAATACCTGGTACTTCTTAGTTAATTCTCTCACCCTCTTTAAAAAACCTTCTGGCTGGATAATCATGCCCGCTGCTCCTTGCACTATTGGTTCAAGGATCAAGGCACTTATTTCTTGGTGATGCTTAACTAAGAGATCTTCTAATTCTTGCAAACAACTTATCTGACAATCAGGGTAAGTCAAATTTAAATGACAACGATAACAATAAGGAGCTTTAACTCTAAAAGAAGAAAAAAGAAGGGGGGCAAATGTCTTATAAAAAAGGTCAATTCCTCCCACACTTACACTCCCAATAGTATCTCCATGGTAAGCATTATAGAAAGTGAGAAATTTATTCTTCTTGACTTCTTTTTTATGCTGCCAGTACTGAAAGGCTATCTTTAAAGCAATTTCTACCGCGGTAGAGCCATTATCTGAATAAAAAAATTTAGAAAGCCCTTGGGGTGTGATCTCCAAAAGCTTACCAGCTAATTCCACAGAAGGAACATTTCCTAATCCAAGTAAAGTAGAATGTGAAATCTTATTAACCTGACTAATTAAGGCTTCGTCTATCTCTCTTTTTTGATGGCCATGAAGGTTTACCCACAAAGAAGAGATGCCATCTAAATACCAGTTACCTTCTATGTCTTTAAGAAAACAACCCTTACCTTCTTCAATAATCAAAGGTTCTAGTTCTTGATAATCTTTCATCTGGGTAAAAGGATGCCAAACTAAGGAACGATCTCTATCTTTTAAGATCTTATTTCTTTTAGCTGGTAATTTATCTTCCAAGATATATTTTAAATTAATCTTCTTAGTTATTTCCTTAAAAAACTCTCTCTTTGTTAATTCTTGATTGCCTTTTTTTTCTAAAACTTCTAAATAAGGAATCATTCCTAATATCTTGGTTTGGCTTAATTTAGAGATGATTAAAGGACTGTCTTCTTTAGAAATAGGTGAAATTTCTTGCTGATTTTGATTAAAGATAAGGCCAATAATCTCTAATCCATACTTCTTAGCTATTTCTATGGTCAGTAAAGAGTGATTTATCGCCCCTACCCTTAATCCAACCACAATAATTATTCCAATATTTAATCTTTTAATCAGATCAACCATGAAAAGATCTTTAGAAATGGGGACCAATAACCCCCCTGCTCCTTCTACTACCAAAACTTGGTATTTTTCTTTTAAGGTTAGATAACTACGGTAGATTTTTTCTAAATCGATCTTTCTTTTCTCAAGCTTAGAAGCTAAGTGAGGTGAGAATGGTTTTGAAAAAGAGTAGGGGTTAATCAAAGAAGGAGGTTCATTTATTTGAGATACTTCTTTTAAGATTTGAATATCATCTCCTCCACATTGGATAGGTTTCATTACTCCGCAGCTAATATTTTTCTCTTGAAGAGTATGGATAATAGCGGCACTTACTACTGTCTTTCCTATCTCAGTATCAGTACCCGTAATAAAGACAGCTCTTCTCAAAGTTTATTCTCCCCCCAGACATAAAAAATTTCAAAGGTCAGATAAAACTGTTTTGGGTAAAGCTTCCTAAGGGAAAAAATTTGCTTCCCCAAGGCTAATCCATCAGCCTTTAATTTAATCCCATAGTTAGCTCCAATAGCCTTGAGCCATTTTAAACAAAAGAGGATGTCTTTAAAAGCCACTTTCTTTACTCTTTTTTCTACATTAAACCTTTGCCAAGGCTTATTCTTCATCAAGAGATAAATATCTTCTTCCTTAAAAAACTTATGTTCAGAAAAGCTGGCAGGGTTTATTCTCTCCAAAGCCTCTCTTAATTCTTTTAAGGAATTTTGACCTAAAAGGGTTAAATAGAAGTCTCCTCCTTTATTTAATACTCGGTAAGCCTCATTAAAGGCTCTGTCTATATCTAGAGCCCACTGAAAAGCTACATTAGAAATGACCAAATCAAAAAAACAATCAAAATAAGGGAGATATTCAAAATCTGCCTCTATGAATTCAACTTTCTTTATTCCATTTTTTCTTGCTTTTTCTTTAGCACATTCGACCATACCCGAAGCAAGGTCACAACCAAATATCAAGGCTTGAGGAAAGATCTTAGCTAATTTTAAAGTTAGACCTCCTGTCCCCATGCCTATGTCTAATACTCGGCAAGGAACATTTTTACCCTTACCAATTTTAGAGACTAAATGATTTGCCCATCTTTTTTGAAGATGGGCATAAAAATCATAACTTAGAGCTACTTTAGAAAAATAATCTTTTATCTTTAATTTATCCACTTTGGTTTGCCAAAGCAAACTTTTTCATAAATTCTACTAATCTTTCCACGCCTTCTATAGGGAAAGCATTATAAATAGAAGCTCTTATCCCACCTACAGAACGATGCCCTTTTAAGCCATAGAATCCCAACGACGAGGCTTCTTTCACAAACTTATCTTCTAAACTTTCATCCTTTAATCTAAAAGTTATATTCATTAGAGAACGACTATCTTTCTCCGCATGGGGACGATAAAATCCTTGAGAAGAATCTATCGCCTCATAAATTAAACCTGCTTTCTTGGTATTAAGTTCTTCTATCTTTTCAAACCCTCCTTTTTTCTTGACCCATTCTAAGACTAACTTCATTACATAGATCCCAAAGACACAAGGGGTATTGTAAAGAGAATTTTCTTCTATCTGGGTTTTATATCTAAGAAGAGTAGGCACTGTTTCAGGACATCGCGCGGCTAAATCTTTTCTAATAATAACTAAAGTTACTCCTGCTGGTCCAAGATTTTTCTGGGCTCCAGCATAGATTAATCCAAACTTGCTTACCTCTAACTTCCGACTTAAAATATCCGAAGACATATCAACCACTAAAGGCACGTTTCCTGTCTCTGGAAAACTCTTCCATTGAGTTCCAAAGATAGTATTATTGGAAGTAATATGGACATAAGCAGCCTCTTGATTGAGCTTTATTTCACCCGGCTTAGGAATTCTTTTAAAATTTTCAGATTCAGTAGTGGCGGCAATGTTAACCTTTCCTAAGATCTTAGCTTCTTTTAAAGCTTTCTTGGCCCAAGAACCAGTAATAATATAATCAGCAAACTCTCCATCTCTAAGTAAATTATAAGGAACCATAGCAAACTGTAAGCTTGCTCCACCCTGGAGAAATAATATCTCATAATCTTCGGGAATCTCTAAGATCTCTTTTAAGAGCAGCTTAGCTTCATTTAAAACATTAATAAATTCTTTACTTCGATGGCTCATCTCTAAAACAGACATTCCTAAACCATAAAAATCTACCACATTTTCTTGAACTTCTTGAAGAACCTCTAAGGGAAGCGCAGCGGGACCTGGATTAAAATTAAACTTTCTAACCATTAATTCCTCCTAATTCAAATAAAGATAAAACTTATTATATTTTTTAAAATATTTATTATAAAATTATCATAATATAATACCTAAGTCAAGCCTTGATATGAAAATTCCAGCCATTCTAATTATAAGATTTTACAAAACAGATTAACCTAATTTTTACGATTTTCATAGAAACATTAATGAATTTTCCCAAAGTAAAAAATTAGTTGCATAATATCTTTATTATATGGTAAACTTCAACTTACTTTAAATTAAAAAAACTGGCAAGAAATTATTGAGGGGTTAAAAATGGCTAAAGTTTGTGAGATTTGCGGAAAAGGTCCTTTGACAGGAAATAAAGTTAGTCACTCTAATAGAAAGACTAAACGTCGTTGGATACCTAATTTACAAAAAATAAAGACTGTGGTAAATAAATCTACCACCCACCTTAAGGTCTGCACTAAATGCCTACGGTCTAAAAAAGTATCAAGAGTTGCTTGATTATACCTTTAGTTATATAAAGGAAATCTTTTACATAAATCTTTTACTTCTTTCTTTATTTGAAGAGTAATATCTTCTTTGCCTATTGAAGATATTACCTTATTTATTAAGTAAGCAACCTCTTTAATCTCTTCTTCTTTCATACCCCGAGAAGTCAAGATGGGGGTACCTAATCGAATGCCACTGGTAACAAAAGCTTTTTCTGTATCATAAGGCACCGTATTTTTATTTACCGTAATATTAGATTCTCCTAACATCTTCTCTGCTTGAGTACCATTAATATTTTTATTTCTTAGATCTATTAAAATTAAATGGTTATCTGTTCCGCCAGTAATTAAATTAAAGCCATAATTATTTAACTCTTTGGCTAAGACTTTAGCATTTTTTATAACTTGTTTTTGGTAGTCTCTAAACTCTTCAGTCATTGCTTCCCTTAAGCACACCGCTTTAGCAGCAATAATATGCATTAAAGGACCACCTTGAATTCCTGGAAAGATTGCCTTATCGATAAGCTTACCGTACTCTTCCCGGCACATAATTATTCCACCTCGTGGACCCCGAAGAGTTTTATGGGTAGTAGTGGTTACAAAATCGCAATAAGGCACTGGATCTGGGTGTAATTTAGCTGCCACAAGTCCTGCAATATGAGCAATATCAGCCATTAGGTATGCCCCAACTTTTTGAGCAATACTTTGGAACCTTTGAAAATCTATGGTTCGAGGATAAGCACTTGCCCCAGCGATAATCATTTTAGGTTTTTCTTGAAGAGCTATCTCTTCCATGTCTTGATAATCAATCAATTGATCTTCTTTCCTTAATCTATAGGTAACTGCTCGGTATAATATTCCAGAAAAATTAACGGTGCTTCCATGGGTTAAATGTCCTCCATGAGTAAGGTCTAATCCTAAGATCTTATCTCCTGGCTTTAACATGCTCAAATAAACAGCCATATTAGCTTGTGATCCTGAATGAGGTTGGACATTGACATGCTGCGCTCCAAAGATAATCTTAGCTCTTTGTTGAGCTAAGACTTCAGCCGTATCTACATTTTCACAACCCCCGTAGTATCTCCTGCCTGGGTATCCTTCTGCATACTTATTGGTAAGAATAGAACCTTGGGCTAGAAGCACTGCTTCGCTAACTACATTTTCTGAGGCAATCATTTCTAATCTCTCTTCTTGTCTCTCTTTTTCTTTTTCTATTAACTTGGCTACTTCAGGGTCTACTTGCCATAATTTATTCATCTTTTATACCTATTAAAAAATCTTCGTATTCTTTCCAGAGCTTCTTCTATCTTATCTAAAGAAGTAGCATAAGAACAACGAATAAAACTTCTGCCGCTCTTTCCAAAAGCTCCTCCTGGTATTACGGCTACTCTTTCTTCTAAGAGCAGTCTTTCAGCAAACTCCTCATCATTTAAGGTAGAATTTATAATCGAGGGAAAAACATAGAAGGCACCTTTGGCCGTAAAGCAGTTTAAGCCAATTTCATTTAATCCCTTGATGATTAATCTTCTCCTTTGATTATACTCAGTAATCATATCTTGCCTATGAAAGTACCCATTTTTAAGAGCTTCTATCGCTGCTTGTTGTCCCATAATAGGGGCACAAAGCATCGTGTATTGATGAATCTTAGTCATAACTTCAATAATATCTTGATGAGAAGCTGCATACCCAATTCGCCACCCGGTCATGGCATAAGCCTTAGAAAATCCATTCAATAAGATAGTTCGTTCTTTCATTTCTGGTAAAGCAGCAAAACAAGTGGGGCTACCTTCGTAAGTCAAATGTTCGTATATTTCATCAGCAATAACTAAGAGATTATGTTTTTTTACTACTTGAGCAATCTTTGATAATCTATCTTTCTCCATTATTGCTCCCGTGGGATTGTTGGGATAAGAAATAATCAGGGCCTTGGTTTTTTTAGTAACTACTTTTTCTATCTCTTCTGCTTTTAACTGAAAATCATCTTCTAATTTAGTCTCTACTACCACTGGAACTCCACCAGCCATAATAATGCAAGGTTTATAAGAAACATAAGATGGCTCATGGACAATGACCTCATCTCCTAAATTTAAGATAGCTCTTAAAGCTAAGTCTAATCCTTCGCTTACCCCTACCGTAACTAATATTTGAGTTACCGGATCATACTTTAATTGGTAATCTTTATTTAGTCTCTGACTAATAGTTTCTCTTAATTTTATTAATCCAGAATTTGAAGTGTAGTTAGTATATCCTTGCTCTAGGTGATAAATACTTAGCTCTCTTATATGCCACGGCGTGTCAAAATCTGGCTCTCCTATTCCTAAAGAGATCACATCATCTAAAGTAGCTATAATATCAAAAAATCGTCTTATTCCGGAAGGTGGAATACTTAAAACACTTTGACTTAATAATTTCTTCATTTCTTAATAACTTACCTTTAATCTTTTATCTTCTTCTTCCAGGGGAACTATAATTTCATCATCTACCTTGTATCTTTTAAGAACAAAATGAGTAGCGGTACTTTGAACTTGCTCAATAGTAGCTAATCGTTCTACTACAAAATAAGCAATTTCTTTCATGCTCTTACCAGAGACAACTACCGCAAAGTCATAAGTACCAGCCATCAAATACATAGCATGAACTTCAGGATAGCTATAAATTCGTCTGGCTACAGCATCAAATCCTACATCTCTTTCTGGAATAACTTTCACTTCAATAAAAGCATAAACCACTTCTTCGCTAATCTTTTCCCAATCAATTAAGGTTTTATACTTAATGATAATCTTTTTTTCTTCCATCTCTTTAATTAAGGCTTCTACTTCTTCTTTAGTCTTGCCGGTCATAGCAGCAATGTTTTCTGATCTTTCTTTTCCGTTTTTAGACAAAATCTTTAATATATCCTTCATTTTTTACCCCTCATCTTCATCTTTTTTCATTCTAAAGACTTTAGATTACTTTCATTTTCATGGATAATCTTCCATCGTTCTTTAATATTACCGACTAAGCAAATCTTAAAATCTTTACATTCTAGACAGCAAGAAGAATTAATTCCTCTCTCTCCTAAAACCCACTTTTTTTCACAATGAAAAAAATTTTCGCAATTTTTACAACAATTTAATGACAAAAAGCCTCCTGACTAGAAAAAACTTATAGTAGCTATTAACGAAAATACTTAAAAAATAACCATTAAGGTAAACTTTGTATACCATAATCTATATTTTTTAACAACAAATTTTCTTTTTTAAATTAAGATTAAACCAACCTATCCAAATCTTCTGTTAATAATCTCCTAAAGTCATTTAGAGAAGATGTCAACATCAACTGCCCCTATAATAAAATGCTTATCGTCCTTCATTAAGTCAATCTCTATCGTTTCTTTACAGATTTCTCCTTGAGAATCTAAGACTATTCTGATGAAAGGCCTAATAATCGATTGCTTGCTAACCTTAACCACCATCGCAATTTCTCCAGTGTTTAACCGGACTAAACTTCCTGAAGGATAGATAGACATACATCTGACAAAAGAAGAAGTAATATTAGGATCAAAATCTGTTCCACTTGAACCAATAATAATCTTCATTGCTTCATAAGGTAAAAGTCCTCTTTTGTAAACGCGATCGGCAATTAAAGCATCATAAACATCTCCTAATGAAACCATTACCGCATACTTGTTAATCTTAGTATCTTTCAACCCTTGAGGATAACCGAAGCCATTATATCTTTCGTGATGTTGATAAGCAATAATCTTTGGCATTTCACCAATAGATTGATCTTGAGAGATAATCTTATAACTATATAAAGGGTGTTTTTTAATTTCCTCATACTCTCTACTATCTAAATGTTCTTCTTTATTAATGATATTATTATTAATAAAAGTCTTTCCTACGTCATGGAGGAGCGCCCCTACCCCTAATTCTTCCAATTGGTCTTGACTTAATCTTAATTCCAGACCAATTAATAAAGAGAGAATACATACATTTAAGGAGTGAGTAAAGGTATATTTATCATATTCTTTAATCTTCTCTAACTCTAACATAGCTTCTTTGTTCTCTGTAAGCTCTTTAATCATGCCCTTCATAGCCTTTTTTGTTTCTTGACCATTAATTGTTCTTCCATACTTAATATCTTCCATGACTTTGGAGACATGATCTATCGCTTCTTTCTTTGTTTCTTTGGAAATAACCTTAGGAATTTCTTCTATCTTGGCCACTACTTTTTTGTTCCTTATGAGGCGAGGGCCTTTTTCCTTTTTAGAAGAAATACTCTCTTCAACCTGACCTTTATACTTAATTCTCTTAACTTCCCATATTTTGTCTTCGCTCATCTATTTCTCCTTGTGTCTTAGGTTAACAACGTGGCCAACAATATAATGATTAACTGTTGACTATATAAGCTTGCCCAAATAACTATGCCAATTTTAATTAATAACTACTACCATAAAAACTAAAAAGACCAGCATTCTTTATCAATACTGGTCTTTTTAGGTCTATCTTTGGTCAAGAAAAACTACTCCAGAACAGAGATATTTCCTTCTTCCAAATGAGCTTTTTCGGTAATTTCTTCAAGTTTTCTTAAGAATTCCTTCTTATTTAATCCAGTCTTATATTTTCCAATACCAATATTGACAGAGTTTTTTTTACTTAAATTCTTGTCGTTTAAATATTCTAAGATAGACTTTTGAACCCGCTCTGCAAAGATAAAAGCTAAATTAGTACTAGAATCTATTAAAGCTACCGCAAAAGAAGAACTTTTATATCGAGCTAAAATATCTCCTTGTCGGACACATTTTAAGAATATCTTAGCTAGATCTTTTAAAAGAAGATCATCAGTAATGAAAGAAGGCATCTCCTTTTCGGTCACTATTTTAATTGAAGCTAAAACTAAGACTAATTTAGCGCCATACCTATCGACGCGAGAAACTTCTTCATCCAATCTTTGTTGGAAATAACTTAAACTCATTAGATCTGAAGTTTCGTCATAGATAGAGACTTCTTCTAATTTATCCTGGAGGTGTTCTGCTTTAAAGAACAAGGTCAGCAACTCTCCATATAAGGACAAAACCTCCACATCTTTTTCTTGGTAAGTATCTTTTACTGGACTATCTACATACATTAAGGCGATAATATTTCCATATAAGATCATGGGGACACATAAGATGCTTCTGACTAAAGCTTGAGAAAAACTTCGATATCTAATATCTTCACAAATATCTCCGATCATAATATGACCAGAGGTCTTTATGATAAAGCTCTTCATATCTTTTCCTAAGTTAGATTTAAAGATCTTTTCTGCTTCTTTTGTATCCCCGGCAAAATACTTAAAGTAAAAGTCTTCCGTAGGTTCATCTTTTAACAAGATTACACAACAGCGGCTTTTAAAGTAATCAATAATATCTTCTAAGATAAATTTAAAGTCTTCTTCCTTGATGGAGACTGAAGATAAAGCAATTTGATGAAGATTTCTAATACTTTTTAAAAGTTTTTCTGCCTCTTTTTCTTTATCCACTGTAATTTGAGTAATAGTTTCAATGCCGCCACTTTTAGTAATCTCTTTAATCCTCTTTTTTATAAACTCTATAAAAAAGATACCTACTAATAAGAGTAAAGTTACCTCGCTCAAGATGATGATACTTTCCCTAACTTCTCCGGTCTGGATCTTATAAAAAAAGAGAGGAGCTACGGCTAACAAAGCTAAAAACAAGGCTACTACTCCTTCTTTTAAGCTCCATAATAATACCGCCATTACCACTGGGATAATATATAAAGCCGGAGAAGCAAAAAGATAAGTAATGCCACTCCAAGAAGTATAATATAATAAAAAAGTAATGATTAAAAAGATACTAACTAAACAAAAATGAAACAATTTTGAAATGTCCTTATTTTTTTTCATAAACCTTTCTTTGATATACTCAAATAAATTAAGATTGAAAAAAATGTTAAAATTTCAAATTACCAATTCCAAACACCAAGCAAAACAAGCTTGCGAAAAAACATTACTTGAAATCCTAGATTATCTCAATGATTTACTTGGCCAAACTGTTTAAAATGAGAATCTTATAATTTAACTTGCTCCCGTGCCAAAGACTACCGTGGGAATAGTTTGGAGTAAAAGTTTAAAATCTAAAAAGATTGACCAATTATCTATGTAATCAATATCCATCCGCATCCAATCATCAAAGCTAATCGTATTCCTGCCACTTACTTGCCAAATACAAGTAAGTCCAGGGACAGACCTTAAACGTTTTAAATGCCATCTTTCAAATTTAGCTACTTCTTCAATCGGCAAAGGACGTGGCCCTACTAAACTCATCTCTCCTTTTAAGACATTAAAGAGTTGAGGAAGCTCATCAATGCTGGCTTTACGAATAAATCTTCCTACCTTGGTCATCCGAGGATCTTTCTTAATCTTAAAGACTGGCCCATCTACTTCGCTTTCTTTTCTCAATCCATCCTTTTTTGCCTCAGCATCTATCCGCATCGAGCGAAACTTATAACAATAAAAGACCTTTCCTCGATAACCAGCTCTCCTTTGTTTAAAAAATATAGGTCCCTTAGAATCAAGCTTAATAATTAAGCTTGCAATTACCAAGAATGGCAAAAGAATAATAATTCCTGATAAGGAAGAAAATAAATCGATTATTCTCTTAATTCCTACTTCCCAAATATTAAAGATGGGCTCTAACTTCTCCCTCTCTTTAAACTCATTCAAGACCTGCTTGAATCTTTCCGTAACTTCTCCGTATTCTCCAAAGGTAAATTTCTCTTTAGCTAAGAGATAGTCATTCTTTTGCATCTCTCTTATTACCTCTTAAACTTATCACCTCTTAAAGATCTTCCTTTTCCCACTTCATAACTTCCAAAGATGCTCTTTCGTAATCTTCTTCTCTTCCGATATCTATCCAATCACCTTTAATGATATAACTTCCAACGCTCTTTTTAAGACTACAAAGATTCCTTACTAAATCAGGAATATCATAAAAAGTATCTTTAGGGAGGTATTCTAAAAGAGAAGGATTTAAGACATATACCCCGGCAGCAATGTGGTATTTTAAGATTGGTTTTTCTTTGACTGCATTAACATAGCCTTCATTAATCTCTATTACTCCATAAGGAACGACCACCTCATAATCTTTAAGACAAATGGTCATCTCATAATTTAAGTTAAGATGATGGTCATAAATATCCTTAAAGTTTTCTCTAATCAGAAGCACATCCCCATTTAAGACTAAAAAAGGTTCATCTAAGAATTCTTCTAATAACTTAATAGGACTAGCTGTTCCTAATCTCTTGGTTTCTTTAGAATAAGTAATTTCTACCCCCAGACTACTTCCATCTCTAAAATAAGCTTCGATTAGTTCGCTTCGGTATCCTGTAGCTACATAGATCTTATTAAACCCGGCTTTTCTTAATTGATCAATTTGAATCTCCATAATAGGCCTTCTCCCCACGGGAAGTAAGGGCTTGGGGATAGAGTAAGTAATAGGTCGAAGCCTACTCCCGAATCCTCCTGCTAAAATCACAGCCTTCATTTTTATCTCCTAAACATTGTAAACACTTGGTTTATAAAGAGCTATATTTTCTGAAATCCAATCCACGGTTCTCCTCAGCCCTTCATCTAAAGAAACCTGAGGTTCCCACCCGGTCAATTTTTTAGCTTTTTCATTATTGGCAATTAATCTATCTACTTCACTCTTGGAGGGTCTTATTCTCGAGGCATCAAAGATCACCTTTACTTCTCGACCAATTAAACTTATAATCTTATCAGTTAATTCGCCCACTGAGATTCCTTTGCCATAGCCAATATTAATTACTTCTCCTTCTATATTAGGGGCTTGCGCTATCTTAATAAATCCTTCCACCGTATCTGAAACATAGTTAAGATCTCTGATGGGTTTAGTGCTTCCTAAGTAAACATCTTTTCCAGCAATAATTTGAGTAATTAAGGTAGGAATAACGGCTCGGGCTGACTGTCTGGGACCATAAGTATTAAAAGGTCTCACCGTTACTACTGGTAAATCATAAGCCCGATAAAAGCTTTCCGCTAACATATCTGCTCCAATCTTACTGGCTGAATAAGGAGATTGTCCTTGCAAAGGGTGCTTTTCATCTATGGGAACATAAATAGCCGTACCATAAACTTCACTGGTCGAAGTATGGACTACTCTTTTTGATTTATTTTCTCTGGCCGCATTTAAGACATTTAAAGTACCTAAGACATTAGCCTCTACTACTTCGCTGGGATGTAAATAAGAGTAAGGAATGGAGATTAATGAACCCAAGTGAAAGATAATATCTACTTCCTTGCTGGCTTCTTTAACAGCTTGAGCATCCCTTAAATCACCAGCCACAATCTCTATCTTTTCTCTTATTTGAGGTTTAAAACCTTCAATAAATCCTTGATGATTTCGGGAATTATAACGAATAAAGACTTTTACCTTGGCCCCTAAGGTCACTAATCTTTCCGCCAAATGGCTGCCAATAAACCCTCCTGCTCCTGTGATTAATACCTTTTCATTCTTCCAATCCAAATCTTACCTCCTCTAAAATCAGTAATCTTAATAGGTTATTTGTCAGCGTTCAGGTGTCAGCTCTCAGCCTTTAGTTTTATTAGGAATAAGTCCATTAAGGCAAGAGAAATATATTTGAGACACTACTACCTGATTTTATTAGTTTTAGCTGACTACTGACGGCTAAACAATTACCTTTATTTTAGCCTATCCCTCCAATAATTCAAGAGATCTCTTAAAGTTTTTTCAAAAGTAATGGCTGGCTTCCATCCTGTTTGGGATTTAAGTTTTTCATAGCTCCCTACTTGAATAGGCACATCTGAAGGCCGAAACCGTTCTTTTTCTACCTTAACTTCTATCTCGCACCGGCTCATTTTCAAGAGGATATCCAAGACTTCTTTAATGGCATAAGCTTTATGAGAGCAGACATTATAAACCTCTCCTCTTTCTCCTTTTTCCATAATTAAATAATAAGCTTTAACTACATCTCTGACATCGATAAAATCTCTTTTAGCTTCTAAGTTTCCTACTTTAATTACTGGTTCTTGCTTTCCTCTTTCAATAAGAGCAATTTGATAAGCAAAATTAGAACAAACAAAATCCTTTCGCTCTCCTGGGCCGGTTTGATTAAAGGATCGAGTTCTAATAATCTGTAACTGGTAAGTCTTAAAATATTGATAAGCTACCATATCTTGAGCAATCTTAGTTACTCCGTAAAAATCCATGGGCCGAAGGACATTTTTTTCGGTAACGGGATTTTCTTCTTCATAGACTAAGCCATATTCAGCACTGGAAGTAGCCACGTGAATTAAGGGATTTATTTTAGCTTCTAAGGCAGCATCTAAGATATTCTTAGTGCCAAAAAAATTAACCTCCATGGCAAAGCGAGGATTTTTCTTTACCGTAGGTCCAAAAGTTATCGCGGCTAAATGAAATATCTTTTCTGGAAGGATACTTGAGATAAGTCCAGTTACTTCCCGGTAGTTAGTAATATCTACTTCAAATAATCTTATCTTTTTTACCCACTTTTCTTCAAGATGAAGAAATTCTCCACCTCTTTCTATAAAACCATAGATTTCTACCTCGGGGTCTTCTTTATATAGGTATCTTACCAGATGTTCACCTGTAAAACCATTTATCCCGGTAATTAAAACCTTCATTAATTTAATTTCCTATGGCATAAAAATATGAAACCTCGTTACTTTTAAAACTAGTATTATCAATTTTTATGGCCTTGATGACAAAGTAGTAAGTTGTATTAGGAGTTAAATTATCAACCTGAAAGGAAGTATTTTGGCCACTATTTCCTTTATACTGGTAATTACCAGGGGAAGTACCCATCCAGATTTCAAAGTACATAATTTCACTAAGATTTATATTGGAATAAGTCCAATCTAACCTTACAGAATTAAAACCCATGGGGGTGGGAGGAAGTAATTGGATCGTGGGTGGATTTGGGAGATTAAACGAAACCTCGTTACTCATAGCCAAGATACCACCATCATATCCTATAGCCTTGATGACAAAGAAGTAATTTGTATTAGGAGTTAAATTACTAACCTGAAAGGAAGTATTTTTGCCACTATTTCCTTTAAGCTGGTAATTACCAGGGGAAGTACCCATCCAGATTTCAAAGTGTTTAAGTTTATTAGGATCCATATTGGAACAAGTCCATTTTAATTCTACAGAATTAAAATTTATGGGGGCGGGAGGAGATAGTTGGATCGTGGGTTGATTTGGTGGAGGTGGATTTGATGGATTATTTGATGGATTACGAGAATCATCAGGATGATTAAAATTTGGCTCTACTGGATTTTTAGCACAATTAAAGAGAAAAAAACATAAGCAAACTAAAGTAAAAAATAAGATTAATTTACTTTGTCGAGTAAACATTTTCAACAACCTCCTTTAAAGTAAAAAAGAATAGTTAAAATTTCTTAGTTATCACTAATTTTGGCTCAACTAATAAATCTAAAGAAAGGTTCCAGTCTTTGGTGTTTTTAGTCGTGTAAATTATATCTTCAGGCAAAGGAAAACCTAATAAGGAATCAATTAAGTTATAAGCATAAACAATTATCCCTATAGTCATAGGCCCTTGAATATTTTTAGAAGCATCTTTGGCTTCCTGATACTTTATATTAAGATCATCACTTAAAAATTGGTCAAAAGGATAATTTTCTCTCACCATTTGGTCGTACTTTTTTTGAGCCTCTTGATATTCTTTATTTACTGTAGTGTATTTTTTCTTTGCATCTATAGCTCCCAAGATAGCAATCGTGTCTATAATTAAGATAGCGCTTCCTTTAAAGTAATGCCTTTTATAAAATTGCCCCCAACCAGGAAGAATAAAGGAACGAGCAAAAGCAATTCCTTTGGTCTTAGCTCCTTCTCGAATCTTCATTTTTAATATCTGAGGAGCTTTTTCTTCCACTTTAACCGGCCCTTCTTTTTTAACTATCTCTTTTATCTCTTTGGCGGCTGGTTTTTCTACCGGTAAAACACCTAAGATCTTATTGGCTAAACCTATCCCCGTATTCCTAACTAAGGTAGTTAGCTCCTCCAGTTCACAAATAAGCTCCTCAGTATGAGCCATCTCAATCTTGCCTAATTCTACATCGACTACTCTTAAGACAATAAGATACTTTTTACCAATTGCATTTATGGACCCCAAAACTACTTTCTGGGCATTTAAGATCTTTCCAAGCTCTGTCATAGAGGCAGTATCAGTAGAACCAGTTTGTTGAAAAGCCTGTGTTTTTAAGATCTCTCTCATCTTGCTGTATTCAATGATCTCAAACTCTGGGTAACCAACAAAAGCAGAGCGAAGAACTTCCGCTAAAGAGTTAGCTATCTCTTGAGGAACACCTTGGGCATCTAAGTCAATAATGGCCATGCGAATAGGTTTCTTTTGAGCAAAAGAAGGTGAAGTCAAGAGAAAAGAAATAACTATCAAAATAACTATCAAGATGAATATCTTTATAAATTTCTTGATCATAAATCCTCCAAATCTTTAAAACTACTATTAGTATACCACATTGTTATAAAAAATAACAAGGTGAAAAATTAAAAAAATGACCTCGGTAATACTTTTTTCAATATTGTAACAGCAAAATGAAAATGTCCTGTTTTCCGTTAAATAGAAATGTCCTATTTTGTATTAGATAAAAATGATCTTTTATATGGGTTTATTTTAAACTTCCTCCAAGGGTGATCCAATGGA
>Ga0180009_10000795_pt1 | contig 40938 bp, 36 predicted proteins | sample OS_PC_MetaG_FD_123537 | JGI IMG/M metagenome (GOLD analysis project Ga0180009, IMG submission 123537) | Groundwater microbial communities from the Aspo Hard Rock Laboratory (HRL) deep subsurface site, Sweden - OS_PC_MetaG | ecosystem: Environmental > Aquatic > Deep subsurface > Groundwater...
ACCTGAGCGCCTTCCAGCGGACCAAATCCCGATATGACCCGCCCGCTGACAATCGTGCGGCCCGTTTCCCAGCCGGCGGCAACCCCGCTGGCAACATGGACAGCAACGAACAGCAACAGCAGCAGGATACGGGGGCACAGTCTAACCAGGCGTTTTGATTCAGGTTTCATTTTCAATTCCAGATTGTAAGGTCATGGCAGGGGGTACTGGTTTTGGACAACCTGTCGACCGGATCGTAGCCGACAGCAGCTTTTTCTGAAACAACTTTTCCGGAAATCAGGCTTTCACAATGATAAACCCTTTCATCTCCTGGTGTTTATCACCGCAGATGGCATTGCAGGTGAATGTAAACGTCCCCACCTTATCTGCAATGAATGAAACCAGTTTAATCTTTCCGGGCAGCACCCCGTCGGTGATATTGATACCGAAATCGATCAGGCTGAATCCATGAATCACGTCACTGCTGGTCAGTTTCAGGACAACCCGGTCACCTTTGGTCACCCGCAACACAGGCTGGATCAGGTCCAGGTTTTTGCCATGGAACGTCAACGCCTGCCACGCTTTCACCTCTCCCGGTATCCACCCTTTGTCCACATGACCGGTCAGGGTGAAAACCTTTGCGTCTATGGCTATCCGGTTATCCAGGGACGCCCGGCCATAGACCTGCAATGCCAGGGGAACCCCGATGGCAATAACCAGCAGCAGGACGAAGAGCAGCCGGTCGGTCCTTCGGTAGGAGACAGTAAGGGGATGTTCTGTTTTCATCAGTCTGCTTTGCGCCGGTTTTTCGATCAATTGATTATCACCAGTTGCCCGGACTGCTTATAGACACCAATCACCTGCAGGATCTCCTCATTTTTTCCTGAAAGGACCTCCGCTTCATACAGGGGACCGGCATCGTTGACATTTCCGATCCTCAGCTCCGGATTTAACCGTTGGATATGACGGGTTACGATTTCAACCGCCTTGTCCTTGCTGATCGCCGACTGCTGAAATGCACTGCCTGAATTTTTCTGCTGCGGCATGTACGATTCGCCACCGCCGTTTCTGAATCCACAGGCAAAGCTGTTATTCCCAAACGGGTTCAATACGATGGCACCGCCCAGAATGGACAATGTCCCAACGGTTGCCAGTGCTTTTTTCATTCCTGCTTTCATTATGTCTCCAACTGTCATCAAATTTTTGGAATGGAAATGAATATGACTCATTACCCAATGTTATTTCGTTAAGCCGCTTGCTGCGTGTCTGCGATGGACCTGTTTGAATTGCCTGGAGAAGGTTCTTAGATGATCTGAACGAAGCGAAGCGGCCGAGGGCCCAATTGTTTGAGCAAAGCGAGTTTGCGGCTCTCAGCGAAGCAAGTGTTAGATCATCTTGAAACGGATCCGCAATTGAAACGGGTCCATTGCAGACACGGGATTTAAAGCTTAACGAAATGGCATTGACTTATTACCTACTACACCGGACGGAAAGCTTTATTTCAAAAAATAAAGAACCCGGCTCACCCCATTACTTGAGTCAGGGGTGTCAATACCCGTAAGTAATTGAAAGAATGGGGTGTGCGTGATCTTCAGCAGGAGGGTGAGGTCAACGACCGCCTTTCGGGTGCTTCCTCTCGGCAGCGGTATCCAGAAACCGGATGAACGTTTTCGGGTCGCTGATGCCGGATGTCTTCGCCAGCACGTGATCATCCGGAGACAACATCACATAAAAGGGCAGGGCGATGGTCTTGAATCGATCCACCTGCAGGTTCTGGTTTTCAAGATGGTTATCACCCCCGTCCGTATACAGCCGTACCAGGTGAAACTGGTTTTTGAACCGCGCATGAACATCCGGGTGGCTGAATGTGTTCTTTTCCATCCAGCGGCAGTTGATACAGGTATACCCGGTAAAATCCACAAAAACAGGCTTACCGTCTTTTTGGGACTGTTCAAGGGCCGATGCCAGGGTTGCATGCCAGGTCAGTGTGCCCGCTTTTTCAAGGGCATTTATCCCCACCTCAACGGCCGGCCTGCCGGTCCGGATGATAGCCGGTGGCAGGTAGGATTCCGTCCAGTTGTCCAGTGGTCTGCCGATACTGCCATAGCTGAAATAGAAGACCGCCGTCAGCAGCAAGGTCGCCGGGATCCATTTCCAGGGTCGGTGAATATCGGTGGAAATCCCCGGCACCGGGAACACACCCAGTACGACCAGGCTCATGCATAACGCCAGGATCGCCCAGATACCGAGGACCACGGTCCGGTTCAGAAGCCCCCAGCCCCAGACCAGGTCGGCATTGCTCAGAAATTTGGTCACCGCAACCAGTTCCAGCAGACCCAGCATGAACTTGAGCCTGATCATCCAGGTCCCGGATTTGTTCCGGACGGACTGGAGCCATCCGGGAAACAGGGCCAGAAAGAGAAACGGCAGGGCGAACACGGTCGAAAAAACCAGCATCCCGATGATCGGCCAGAGCCACTGGCCATATGCGGCAGCCACCAGCAGCGTTCCGACAAACTGAACCGTGCAGGTAAAGGCTGTCAGGGTAAAGGTGGTACCCATGAGCACCACACCCAGGATCCCGCTTCCGCGACGGGAGATCCTGTCCACCTTCTGTGTCAGGCCGAAGGGCATCTGGAGTTCGAAGAAACCCATCAGACTGAAGGCGAACACCGTGAACAGCAGGGCGATCCCGATATTGATCCAGGGATTGGTTGCCAGCCGGATCGCTGCCGCCGCTCCGACCAGGGCCGCCATCACCAGGCCGATCAGGGTGTAGGTGACGATAATGCCCAGACAGAAGACCACAGCCAGCACCACCCCGTTCCGGTTGGTCCGCCGGGCCTGATTTGAAAAATAGGATACCGTTACCGGAATCATGGGAAAGACGCAGGGGGTCAGCCAGGCTGCCATTCCCATGACCACCGCCAGGAGAATAAAGGCCCAGAAGCCTTCTGACAGCGCCGACGCCAGTGAATCGGCCGACGGCAGCAGCGACCCTGAGTCCGGCAGATTGTCGATGGACCGGTTCATAAAGGTGTATGCCTCCCTGGCAGCCCCCGCTTCCAGCGAATACGACAGCTCAATGGTTTTTGTGGCGGGCAGAAGACAAATCCGCTCATTACAGGCCTGATAGCGGATGGATCCCGTCAGGATGTGCTTTGCGAATTCCGGTTGCAGGGGAACACTGAAGTTCTGATAAAAGCGGGCCCTTTTTTCGTGGTACCCGAGCACGGCTTCGACCACCGGATCAAATGTTACGATGGGATTGGTTTCGTAGGCCGGTCCGTTCACTTTCAGCACCCCGGGTACCCAGCGGATATTGGTTGGTGGGATGCTGGGATCTTCTCCGGGTACCAGTGAATAGATATGCCACCCACTGGCGATATCCATGGATATCACGACCCGCACTTCCTCGCCGGGCCTGACGGATGGCGGATCCAGTCTGACTTCAAAGGTAACGGGCACGGGAATGGATTCAGCTTTTCCCTGCAACGTGCCTTCCGACCCGGCGGACGGGTTCGAGAACAGCAATGTCAGCACCAGGAGCAAACCGGCAAGCAGAACTGGTTTCCGAAGGCTGTGAATGACATGTCGGCATGTCCGGGTCATCATCTGCATTTGAAATAGGGGTCCGTATTTGATCAACCGGCACCAGGAAAGGGGGAGAAATCCGCTTCATCGCTGGAGTCCGGATGTCGGGTTTATGACTCCATTGAATAGTACACCGATCCGTCAAAAATATTTCAAAGAACCGTGACTGAAGACCTTCTTGATTTACTGGAACTCAGCAAGCATCAACGGATTCATGAAAGATCAACCCTTGGGTGCGGTAAACTCGATAATTTTCAATTAATCAAGGTTCCCAGAATGAATTATCACCAAACTTTCAATGCGTTGACCCTCAGGACCATGTGGGCGCAGAAATACCGGTCCGCCTGTTTCCTGATGGGGTGTCTGAGCTTAAGCCTTCTCAGGCTGACAGGGCTGCAAGGGAATGCAGCAGGAGGTTGGCCCCTTTTTCAAGCTGTTCCCGGGAGCTGAATTCCGAGGCAGTATGGCTGCGTCCATCCCTGCAGGGGATGAAAATCATGGCCATGGGCATGATTTTTGAGACATAGGCGGCATCGTGACCGGCGCCGCTGAGCATACGGGTGTGGCTCAGGTCCAGTTCCCCGGCGACCTTTTCCAGAACCGCCAGCAGGGCCGGGTCACTCATGGCCGGTTGACTGCGGCTGATTCTGGTGGTGTTGATCTGTGTCCCGGTCTGTTCCGCGGTCTCTTCTGCAACCCTGAAAATCGCCTCCAGGCTGGCATCAACCAGGGCATTGTCCTGACTGCGAATATCCAGGCTGAAATCCACCTTCTCCGCGATGATATTGGTGCCGTTGGGGGAAACATCAACTTTGCCGACGGTAGCCGTAAAATAGGGTCCTTTCGAGAGATTGTCCCCGGCGATACGGGAAATCGCATCGATCACCCTGGCGGAAGCGACCACCGCGTCCGATCGCATATTCATGGGCGTATTCCCGGCATGATCGGCCCTGCCCAAGACCGTGAAGTCATAGCGGGTAACGGAGCAGATGCCCTCGACCAGACCGACGTCCAGATTCCTGCTTTCCAGGATGGGCCCCTGTTCGATATGCAGTTCCAGAAACCCGTCAAATTTCCCGTCAGCGAACAGGGACCTGCCGGGGAACAGCTTCGTCGGATCCCCCCCCCATTCGGCCAGGGCGTCCCTCAGGCTTTTTTTTGTCTGCCGGTGCTCAAGGTTCATCATCTCATCGGTGAAATTGCCGGTTGCCAGGCGGCTGCCGATACAGGACAGCCGGAATTCAGACGGTTCTTCCGCCAGGAAATCGATTCCCACGATACTCTTGACCGGACTGAATCCCGCTTCCTGCATGCATCGAAAGGCTTCCACAAACGCCAGCACACCGCTGACCCCATCAAACCGGCCACCACAGGGAACAGTATCGGTATGGGAACCGACCGCAATATACCTGTCCCCGGTGCCCGGATAGGTCCCGAGCAGGTTGCCTGCCGCATCGACCGTCACCGGCAATCCAAGCCCGATAAGGGTCTCCCGCAGCCAGGTTCGCATTTCCCGATACTGTGGCGTGAAGGATCTCCGGGTGAAGGGAGATGCTGGATCTGTCAGGGCTGCCACCTGCAGGTGCATGTCCCATAATCGATCGGCGTTGACTTTCATGCTTTTGGTGGTGTGGATGGTTTCAAAAACCGCCCGGTACCCGGTTTGGCAAGTACCGTTCCCTGATCACAGACCAGGGTTCCCCTGAGAAAGGTCTTCGAGAGCTTGAAATCCAGGGTCATCCCTTCATAGGGGCTCCAGTCCGAAATATTGTTGCCGCTGGCCCGGGGGTCGTAAACATCGGGGGTCTGTCTGAACACAGCAATATCTGCATCCCTGCCGACTTCCAGCGATCCTTTCCGATCCTGGAGGTTGAACAGACGGGCGGGATTGTACGCCAGAACGCGGGCTGCGTGATGCAGGGACAGACCGCGGTGATGACAGCCGGTCAACAGCAGGGGATACAGCGCTTCCAAACCCGGCGCACCCGATGCGTTTTTCAGCATCTCGGGATCAGTCTTGCGATCCAGGGACCAGCTGACATGATCGGTGGAAACCACGGTGACATTACCTTTTTCCAGGTGGCGCCAGATCGCCTCAACCTCCGCTTTGGGACGAATGGGCGGATTGATTTTGCACAGCCCTTTGAGTACGGGGGCATGCTCCTCGTGATTCAAGGTCAGGTAGTGAATGCAGGCTTCGATTGTGGTATCGGCTCCCAGACTGCGGTAACCGGCGCACATGTCATAGCCCCGGCCCACGGAACAGTGAACCACGTGACCGCGACAGCCCGCCTCCGCTGCCAGTTCGTAGATCTCGACCATGGCCAGGGTTTCCGTTATTTTCGGACGACTCATGGCATGGGCCCGCCAGTCGGACACATCAGATCTGTTGACCGCCTCGACGTAGTGGTTGACGGCCTCCTCGTTTTCATTATGGACTCCCGCCACCACATCAAAGGGTGCGATCTCCTGAAAGCACTGGAACAGGAGATAGTTGGGGATTCGGGGGAATCGTCTGGGATCGGTACCGAAGGTGGAAAACTTGAAACCGGCTGCGCCGGCTGCCACCAGTTCCCGGATGCGGCGGGTCCCCTCTGCCGGATCAATCGTGGCATAGAGTGCCACATCAACCCGCGCATTTTTACGGACGTCATCGACTTTGGCATTGAACCGGTCGGCGTTGCAGATGAGATTGTCCGCATCATAGGGCATATCCACGATCGTTGTGATGCCACCACTGGCTGCAGAGCGCGTCGACCAGATAAAACCCTCCCTGTCGGCCTGGCTTCGGCTGTGGACCTGGGCGTCGATGCCACCGGGCAGTATTACCAGACCGATTTCATCCACCAGCTGCTTCGCCGGTGGCGGGCTGCCGGCACCCACCCGGGCAATGGTTTCTCCCTCAATGGCAACAAAACCGTCCTGGATGATCTCATCGTGCTTGACAACGGTGCCCTTGATTACAACATCGAATTCTTTCATTTCTTGAGTGTGATAAGTGTCTGTCAAAAAATGGGGCCAACTAAAGATGCCCCCTCGGGTGACCGCTACCGTGAAAACACTTGAAAACGAGGAAACTATTTAAGCAGCCTGGGCAGCCAGAGGCTGATTTCAGGAAAAGAGATCACCAGGGTCAAAGCGACCAGGTTGGCGATCAGAAACGGGATTATTCCCCGGAAGATCGTCCCCAGGGGGATATCCTTGCGCAACCCCTTGAGGACAAAAACATTGATCCCGACCGGTGGCGTAATCATGCCGATTTCAATCACCATGACATTGACGATTCCCCACCAGACCGGATCGTAACCCAACCCCGTGACCAGCGGGAAAACGAACGGCAGGGTCAGGAGCATACCCGCAATGGAATCAAAAACCGCGCCCAGTGCCATGTACATGAACACCAGGGTCCAGATGACCATGATCGGAGAGAGACCCAGGCTGATCACCCAGTCGACCAGTGCCGAGGGCATATGGGAGAGCGTCATAAAATAGGTGAAGATGTTCGCCCCGGTCATGATGATATAGAGCAGGGCAATGCTGCCCACAGCCGAACGCATGGTGCTGCTCAGGCTTTCCCGGGTCAGCGTACGGCGGACCAGGGCGGCAAAGACGGTCAGGATCAACCCGACAGAAGCGCCCTCATTCACTGTCATAAAACCGGAGTAGATTCCCCCCATCACAATGACGATAATGGACACGGAAGCCCAGTTGTTCTTGGTCGTCACGGCCCGTTCCCGCCAGCTGCTCCGTTCTGCCCGTTTGGCATTATCGGGAAATATCAGGAGATAAACCCGGACAGCGATCACAAAAAGAAAAATGGATAGAATAGCCGGCAATATGGCGGCCAGAAAGAGATCGACGATGAACTCCTCCACCTGGACCGCATACAGGACCATGATAATGGACGGCGGTACGATGGAACCCAGGGTTCCCCCGGCTGCCAGGGTTCCCGTCGACAGTTCCAGGGCGTAATTCCGTTTTTCCATTTCCGGCATGGCAATTTTGACCATGGTGGCGGTGGTGGCAATGGATGAACCGGAAATGGCCCCAAACCCGCCACATCCCAGGATGGTGGCAATGGAGAGGCCCCCCTTCCAATGCCCGATCCAGGCATTGGCCAGGCGGTAGATATCCGATGACAGGCGCGCCACACCCGCCATACCGCCCATGAGAATAAAGGTCATAATCACAGAAAACTCGTGATTGGAAAGGGTGCTGATCATCTCCGTTCCCATCAGGCTGAACATACCGGACAGGTTTCCTGTCAGCACCAGATAACCGCCCGCGCCGACCACGGCCATGGAAATACCCACCGGAATATGACAGCAGATGGCAAAGATCAGGCAGGCCAGCCCGATCAAACCAATTTCAATAGGGGTCATACGTCTTTTCGCGCCTCATTCGATAGGGTTGTCTCGCTGACATCGGCGATCGAATCCAGATCGGCCAGTTTCACCGGCGAAAACAGCCGTTTTAATTGCAATCGGGCCATAATCACCTGAATAATAAAGGAAACGGTCAACAATCCCGTGACCAGCCACCAGACCGGCCAGATCGGGATTCCGATGAGCCAGGTTGTCTCATTGTTGGTCCAGACATCGCTCGCATACTGGCGCAGTTGGAAGGCAATGATTCCCAGAATGATGAAGGTGGCAACACTTCCCAGCAGATCCAGGGCTTCCCGCACCCGCCAGTGGGTGATTTGCCCCACAAAACGGACACAGATATGGCTGCGGTCCGCAAATGAGGCCGGAAAACAACCTGCCGCCGCAATAATGATCAGCTGGCCGGTGATGTCACTGAAACCGGGAATGGGCATTCCCAGGAGTTCCCGCCCGACAATATCGACGAGGATCACCAGTGAGAGGGCAATCAGGCCTCCCAGACCGATGAATGCAATATACTCACTGATTTTCTTGACGTATTTTTCCATAGCACCTATTTCATTTTAGCCTGGACAGCAGTCCTGGCCTTCAGCATTTCCTGATAGAGATTGACCCCTTTTGCGTCGGTCACATCCCATTCGTTTTTGATAGAGGCCATGCTGGCTTTAACCTGTGCCACTTCAGCGGCTGACCATTCGCTGACAGTATGTTTGCTGTCTTTGCGGATTGTCTCGATACCTTTGATAATCTGTCCGTCCAGGTTTCGGTTCAGCAGACGGGTAAACCACTCTCCCCGGTACTGATCCAGGGCTGCCTTGGCTTTCGGTGGAAGGCTGTCGTATTTCGCCTTGTTCATCGGGAAGAACACAGCGACATTTCCCAGTTGGACGTTCAACACATGGTATTTGGTTGCATCGGCAATCCGGAAGTTGAAGAGATTGCCGTCATCCATCAGGCATCCATCCAGCACGCGACGGGATATGGCCTCTGCGATTTTGGTCGCCCCGATCCCACCGATGGGGACCGCACCGAGTTCCTCAATGATTTTTCCCTGGATCGGTCCACCGGCGCGCAACTTCAATCCTTTCAGTTTGGCCGGGGAGGAAATATCCATGCGGGTGTGGATCGTGTAGGGACCCACCTGTGCAATACCGATCATTTCCAGATTGCTCATGCTGGGCATCAGACCTTTTTCATACATGATCCATGCGGTCAGCCCGGCCTCTTCGGAACTGCTGAATTCAAACGGCAGTTCAAACAGCGCCAGCTCGGGAAATCGCCCGGGGGTGTAGGCAGCAACCACTTCTGCAATATCGACCACACCATCCTCGACCAGTTTCAACTGGGATTTGGGACTTGATCCCAGAGTACCGCCCGGATAGTGTTCAATTTTCAACGTCCCCTCAGATGCTGCTTCAACCGCTTTGATAAACGCCGGGATGGTTGCAGAATTGGTGATGCTTTTGGGTGAGACAAAACTGGCCAGTTTCAATGTCACCGGCTGGGCCGCAATGACCTGCAATGACCAGACAACTGACAGGGCAACAATGCCCAGTGCAAATAACTTCTTCATCCTGTTCTCCTTTGGTTGATTTGGCAAAAACGGTTTCGTTGAATCACAAAAGTTAAAAAATCAAGATTGCCGTCCGTTTCAAAACCACTGAAGCGCTCAGTCTGTTCTGGCCTGCAATCCTTTGTGCCGGTTTTTTCGCTACCTGCCCTGAACCAGACAACAGCAGGTTTTCCGCTCTCCTCAGAATTTCATCTCCGGCAGAGATCAAACTCCTCCAACGTTTTCATTCTTCGTTTGCTCCGAGCCCGGGTCCTGTTTCCGGGTCTTTTTCTTAATATCATAGCCAAGGCCATGGGAGATCTCATCCGCAGTGGTTTTCAGCAGTTCGTAAAACCGTATGGACTGCTGATCACCAATCCGCTCACTCGGGCCGGCCACGGTCAATCCGGCAATCGCGTTTCCTTTCTGATCCAGCAGCGGCACCGACACGGCCCTGGCACCGGCATCGACTTCTGAATCGCTGAAGGCATAACCCTGTTTCCGGATCTGTTCCAGGTCCGCACGCAGCCTGTCCGGATCGGTAATCGTCATGTCCGTCAGCCGGGTCAGTGGCTGTTCTGCCAGATAGGACTCAATAAAATCGCTTTCCTGGAAGGCAAGTAACACCTTGGAGGATGAGCCGGAGTGCAGGGGCAACTGTCTGCCCTGATCCAGCCCCAGCTTGATCAGCCGCTGCGGCTCCACCCTTTCCACGCAGATCGCCTCGGTACCGACAATGATCGTCAGGAAAGCGGTTTCTCCGGTTTCCTGACACAAGGATTCCAGATAGGGCCTGGCCAGATCAACCAGGTCATAATCCTTTTCCAGCACGTAACTCAGCCTGAGAATCATCAGGCCCAGCCCCAGCATCTTGGAATTGGGCTTGTGCCGCAGCAGCTGCCGGCTGACCAGAAAATCGATATATTTATAGACCGAGCTCAACGGCAGATCCAGGGCCTGGGCAATCTCCAGGGCGGAGAACTCCCGGCTCTCCAGATCAAAGAGATCAAGAATATCAATCGTTTTTTCCAGGGAAGAGAATGTCTTTTTTTTCATGTTGCTTCGCTTGCGGGGTGTGTGCCCCCGCCTCTGAAAATACCGTGCACTTGGGATAACCACCCCTTCATTGATCGATCAGTCTGCCCCGCGCCGCAAGTTTGTCGGCAACGTCATTCAGACCCAGCCGTTCCAGGCAACTGCGGGTCTGCAGACCGGTCTCCCGATCCCAGCCCCAGAGTTGATAGAATTCGCTCAGCATTCGGTTGTACTGGTCTTCATCGGCGATAAAACCCTTATTGGGGCCGGACCGGACCTGCTCCTTTCTGAAACGTTCCGGGGGCAGATCGTCTTTGCGACCCAGATCGGTGAGCAGTGTATTAAAGGCCTTTTCCAAGTTTCGCCCGACACAGGCATACTGATCCATCAGATCATGTTCGGTCACATCAAAACCGGCAGCAGAACTGACCAGTTCGGCAAAATTGGCAGGGGTCAGGTAGTTGCCGCCGGACCAGGTGCCGACATAATTGCAGATTCCCAGGTTGTCCTCCAGTTCCTTGGTCCGGGCCTGCCAGTATACCCCCTCTGCCTGGTCATCATATTCCGTGGCACCGAACTTCCCGGGCCGGGGCCGGGGTCCGAATCGTTGACTACCCTGGGTCGATCCCCTCAGATGGCGTCCGCCGATGGGCGACGTGGCAACTGCCAGGCCCCACCCCTTGGGCACGCGGAATGGTTCGATGGAGGGCTGGCCCTTCATGTGCACCAGCAGGTATTCCGCCTCACCGCCAATTTTCCGGGCGGCTTCCAGGACCCCATCCGCCAGCAGATCACCGATCCCCTGCCGATAGGCCAGTTTCTTGATCATCTCGACCAGGGCATCCCCGTCGCCCCAGCTCAGCTCCAGGCCATCGGTATCCGCTTTGGTAATCAACCCCTTTTCAAAACATTCAAACACCCAGGCCAGCCCGGCGGAGACATAATCGGTGTCCAGTCCCAGCTCGTTGGTGAGAATCCAGGCATGCACCACGGCTTCCGGATCCGAGATATCAAACCGGGCAGCATGCCCCATGATCGTATTCACCCAGAATCCCTCTCCCCGGGTCCCTTGATAGCGGCCCCTGTCAATTTCCATGTATGACGAACAGCCGGTGGGGCAGACATAGCAGGCGCGCATGCCCTTGCGCATGCTGGGGGCGCCCGTCTCCTGGTTCATGAGTTCTATCCGTTTATCCCTGTCCCAGAATTCGTCCTGTCCGTTCCGCACCACCATGATTCGGTCCCAGCCTTCAAAATCGGGATTGGAGTAGAAATTGGTCAGGGACTTGCGCATGGGGACCACGTTCGGTTCCTGGGCGCACTGTCTGGCGCATTGGGCAATGGCCGCCATGAACCGAACGGGATCTGCCACATCAATTTTCCCGGTTCCCCGCACCGCAATGGCTTTCAGTTTTTTATCCCCCATCACGCAGCCGACACCGGATCCCCCGGCCGCCCTGGATGCATCTACGATCACCGCAGATCCCCTGACCCGGTTTTCACCGGAGGGTCCGATCAAGGCTGTTTTGATCTGGGGATCGCCGATGGTCTCCCGCAGCCAGTCTTCGGCCTGAAAGGTGGTTAACCCCCAGAGACCGGCAGCGTCCCGGATTTCAACGACCGCATCCCGAATATAGAGATAGACCGGTTTGGGGGATTTGCCGGAGATGATGATAGTGTCATAACCGGCATATTTCATCTCGGGACCGAAAAATCCGCCCACATTGGCCGATCCCTTGCCACCGGAAAAGACGTTGATCGTCGAGATATCGACCCTGCAGGCCCCCGGCGCTATCGTCCCGCTGAGCAGGCCTGCGCCGACGCAGACCAGGTTTTCCGGGTCATCCCAACGGGTACCAGGCGGGATTTCATTGACCATGATCATTGAGTTGATGCCCCTTCCTCCCAGGGATTTCAACGCATACGGCAGCGTATCCTCGGTCCATGTTTTTTGCGTGGTCAAATCCACCCGCAGTATTTTTCCTGCCAGACAGTTTTTTTGTGAATGGGTCTCAGTCATGATTTTTCCTCCCGGTCTTGTGCCACTGTTCTCACTCCGGACGTCAATGCGCCATAGACACAGTTTTTAACGCACAGCGTTTCGATTTCGTTTACACAGTCGTCGCAGGTATTGTCCACGGACCATTTCACATACCCGTTTTGTTGATTCCGGTAGACATCAATACTGCTTTTCGCCGGCCAGAAGGCCCCGGTATGGTGAAACGAGCAGATCAGCTGACAGCTTTTACAGCTGTAGCAGCGATTCGGATCAAAATTTAAACGCATGCTTATCTCCTGCTAAGCGATCTATCGGGTATTGCTGCGCTCAGACGGGTTTACCCGGAGCGATCATACCGCGTCATGCCGGACGCCGATTCGGCATCCGGATGTGTACACAATTAAAATCGGCACCCATCCTGTTTTCTCTGGAATAGCAGACTTCTGAAACAGTCCGGGTTTCTTTTTCAACAAGGCAATCAATACTGACTCAGGTTTTCCCTGACCTTCCTGAGAACGTGCTCCGGTGCCCGGGCAGGAACAAATTTTCCGGGTTCAGTCGCATGGTCTGGCCGCCTTGTGGCCACAATGCCGACCTTTGTCACCATCAAGTCTTTTTCCTGGGGATCGCAACGGTCCGCCTTGACCCCCGGGATGATCATGATGTCTTCCTCGGCGCGCATGCGGGCCGCCATGGCCCACTCCACCTGGGTCCAGTCGTTGGGATCGATGTCGTCATCCACCACGATTACCAGTTTGAGCAGGTTGGTATGTGCCATGGCCAGCATGATCGCCCGCTTGCCTTCACCTGCTTTCGGCTGGTGCATGCTGATAATCGCATGCACGCGGCCCATGCCGCCCTCCGTGATCAGGACGTGTTTCACGCTCGGGATTTTTTTCTGCAGGGCCAGGCAGGTTGTCGCCCCGATGGATGTACCTCCCAGCAGGAGGTGTTCCGGGGCATAACCGGGCAGGATGGCCTGGTAAATGGGATCGCGACGGTGGGTAATGGTCTGGATATGGACCCTGTTGCCCGGGCCGTAGTGCTCATAAAATCCATGGAATTCGGACACTGGTCCTTCCTCAACCCGTTCATCCGCATGCAGCGTCCCCTCCAGCACAATTTCAGCCTCCGCCGGCACTTCGAGATCAATGTTTTTGCATTTCACCAGTCTCAGGGGTTCCCCGAGCAGGCGGCCGGCGATGTCGTATTCATCGTGACCGAGATCCACATACATCTGGGAAGCAATCAACACGGCGGTATGGTTGCCGATGACCACCGCAATCTCCTGATGCCGGTTCTGCGCCTGTGCCTTTTGCATCAGCACATGCAGATGATGGGTCGGCGCTATGCCGGCGAGCAGGATGTTGCCGCCCTCAACCCGCAGTCGGGCGATGGAAACGTTGCGCTTACCCGTTTCAATATCCTTGGCGATGATCACACCGGCCGTAATATAAGGCCCCTGTTCCTGTTCAAACCAGGTGGGCACCGGCAGAAGTGCCGGAATATCCAGGGGTGCCTCGTGAATAACCTGCTGAACCGGGCCTTCAGCAACCATTTCCGGTGGAATGCCGTTTTCAATTGCATTGATACAGGCCGATTGCAGGTGATCGATGTCGACACCCAGTCCCAGGGCAATCCTGGAATAGGTGTTGAACAGATTCCCCACCACCGGGATCGTGTGGTTCAGGACATTTCGAAACACCAGGCCCGGTTCGTGCCCCTTGTGAAGCAGCACCGCACCCAGTTCATAGACCGGATCAACGGGAACATCGACATGGTGGAGATCTCCATTTTTTTCAAAACGATCCAGTATGATGCGTAAACTCTGGTCCATTGGGTCATCCCTTTGAGCGGTGTTGCCACTGAGCCTTGACACCCGGTCGGTGGCATGAATGGGGATTCAACAGGTGGTTTGATCACCTTTTTTCATTTGATCCCTGGCTTCTGTGATGGCTTCGAATATTTTATCATAACCGGTGCAACGGCACAGATTTCCGGCCATGTGGTAGCGAACCGCCTCGGCGGAGAGGTCCGGGCTTTTATCCAGCATTGCTTTGGCCGTCAGAACCATACCCGGCGTACAGAACCCGCACTGAATGGCGCCCCGGTCCACAAAGGCCTGCTGCAGGGGGTGCAGTTTATCCCCATCGGCCAGCCCTTCAATAGTCGTGATGGTTTTCCCATCCGCATCTGCGGCCAGATAGAGACAGCTGTTGAAGGCGTCCCCATCCACCAGCACCGTGCAGCTGCCGCATTCGCCTTCACCGCAGGCCTCCTTGGTACCGGTCAGTCCCAGTTTTTCGCGGATCATAAAAGACAGGGTCCAATGGGTTTCAACAACCAAGGAAACGGTCCTGCCGTTAATGACACATTCAATCTGTTTTTCCATCATCATAACTCCCTGGCAGCACCCCTGAGGTTCTCAATGGCGCGTGTGGTTAAGGTTGATACCATTTCGGACCGGTAAGCCGCAGATGCCCGGACATCCGATATGGGTGATGCTTCGGTGCGCACCAGCGATTCAATGGTCTTAAAATCCAGTTCAGACAGTTTTTTACCGGCAATAAGAGCTTCCGTGGCAACCGCTCTCACCGGTGTAGGTGCCACCGCCCCCAGGGCAATCCTGACATCCTGACACAACCGGGTAACCGGATCGATCGACAGACAGATGGCCACACCAACCACCGCACAATCCATGGACTGCCGGGGACCGTGCTTGATGTAAACCATGCGCAGGTTCTCTGACGGCCGGGGGATGAACAGCCGGGATACGATCTCCCCTTTACCGAGCAGGATGGTACCTGGGCCGGTAAAAAAAGAGGCTACGGGGATCATCCTGTCGCCATCCACCCCCGCAATCGCGACCTGTGCACCGAGCGCCAGCAGGCCCGGCGCCATATCCGCGGATGGGGCTCCGTTACAGATATTACCGCCAATACTGGCCCGGTTTCGCACCTGGGTGGACCCGACGGACAGGGCCGCCCTGCAGACCATGGGAAGAATCTCCTGGAGACGCGCGTGATTAGCCACATCCGCCAGGGAGGTAGCCGCCCCGATGGTAAAACCCTCTGCTGTTTCCGTAATCCCATGCAGGGCTTCTATTTTTTTAATGCTGATCACATGCCCGGGTGACAGGTGACCGCGTTTCATCTGTATCACCAGATCGGTTCCACCGGCCATGAGTCGGGCCCTGTCACCATAAACGGTCAGCAGCCGGCAGGCCTCTGGAATGCTTTCAGGTTCATGGTATTGGAAAGGTTTCATTTTTACTTACCTCGATGATGGATGACGGGTTGCGGTTAATTGCCCTTTGCATGAATGGCTTTCAATATCTTTTCAGGTGTCATGGGCAGATCTGTCAGCCGAATCCCGACGGCATTGAAGATCGCATTGGCCACAGCCGGTGCGACCGGGTTGGTGACGCCTTCACCGACCCCTTTGGCGCCAAAGGGACCGGTGGGTTCAATGACATCGGCGATAATGGTGGTGACCGGCGGCATGTCGGCAAATGTCAGCATTTTATAGTCAAGGAAACCCGGATTCAGGAGATGACCCTGCCGGGGATCGAAATAGGTCTCTTCAAGCAGCGCATATCCGAGCCCCATATGCATCCCGCCGGTCATCTGACCTTCAACGTTGTTGAGGTTGATGGGGGTCCCCACATCGGCGCCACTGACCGTATTGACAACCCTGACAATCCCGGTGCGGGTATCGACATGGACCTCCACAAAACAGGCAATAAAATGGGGGGGGCATGCCTCCGGTCTCACCGATGCTTCCCCGACGGCACTGCCCCAGCTTCTCATCTGTGCGATTTCGACAAGTTCCCGGATGCTGATGTGTTTATCTTCACGATCCGTGGCAAAAATCTTTCCTGCTTCTGCCGCCAGGTTGTCAACGGGGACCTCCAGAATCAATGACGCCCATTGTAACAATCGCTGCTTAAGGTTTTTGGCGGCTTGCAGAACAGCGAGTCCTGTTCCGTAGTTACCCCGGCTGGCATGGGTCGGTACATCAAAAAGGGTGGTGTTGGTATCCCCGTCAGCCAGAATGACATCTTCGTATCCCAGCCCCAGTTCTTCAGCGACCATGGCCACATAACCGCTGCGGTTGCCACCGCCGGCATCGGCCGAAGCATTCATCAGCACTGCGGTACCGTCTTCAGTCATCTTGATGATGGCACCGGCATAATCCAGGATATACTTGGACGGTTTGGACGATCCTGCACCAGAGGTGTGAAACCCCCGGGCCATGCCGATACCCCGTTTGATATAGGGGATGTCCGTATCGGTATGGCTGCGGGTTGACCAGCCGATGGCCGCTGCCCCTTTGTTAACCACCTCTTCAGTGCCACAGCTGATGATATCACAGACGACATCCGTACTCTGTCCGTAGAATGTCTGCCCTTCACGAATATGGTTTTTCAGACGCAGCTCCAGCGGGTCCAGCCCCAACCTGTCAGCAATAATGTCTATCTGGGATTCGACAGCCCAATGGGCCTGGGGATTGCCGGCACCCCGCATGGCACACAGGGATGGGGTGTTGGTGTAAACGGTTTTGCCTTTGATCCGCTGATTGGCGCAGTTATACATGGAAAGACAGAAACCGGCGGTCAGTTTCATTTTTGAGCCCCCGCTGAAGGCGTAGGCCCCCGTGTCATCAATGATATCGACTTCAATGGCCGTAAATGTTCCGTCTTTTTTAACACCGGTTTTCAGGCGAATCTGCATGGGATGGCGGCCATATGCCAGAAACATCTCTTCCCGTGATTTCTCACCCCGCACCGGTCTGCCGGTTTTGAGCGCCAGAAAGGCACAGATCGGCTCGATCCAGCCGGTATGGATATGAGCACCGAAAGCACCACCCAGGTAATTCCAGTGACAATTGACCTTGTGCAGGGGGATACCCAGCGAAGCGGCGATATTCTTGCGCATGGCATGGATACTCTGGGTGGTACCGTATACATCCAGACGTCCGTTGCTTCGAGGGACACAGGTGACAACCGTTCTCTCCAGAGGCGCTGGATTGGGTCTGGATGTTTTATAGGTGTTTTCAACAATCAGATCCGCCTCTGCAAACCCCTGCTCCACATTCCCAAAGTTTTCTTCGGCCTGATCGACAATATTGTGACTGACCTCAATGGGGTTTTCGCCGCGCCACGCATTGGTGTGGATCGCCGGGGAAGCTGGCGACATACTGTCGGTCAGATCCATCACGGCCGGCAGCGGTTCATAGATCACGTCGATCAGTTCCAGCGCCTCTTCAGCAATTTCGGGGGTTTCAGCAGCAACTGCCGCCACCCGGTCACCGAAATGCCGGACCTTGCTCTCCAGGAGAAAACTGTCAAAATACATGACCGTTGGCAGGTGCAGAAATTGATGCATGGTCGGAATCTTTGGGACATCCGCGTGGGTAATCACAGTCTCAACCCCTTTCAGTTGAAGTGCCCTGCTGGTATCGATTGATAGAATATTGGCATGGGCATGGGGACTGCGCAGAATTCTGACATGCAGTGTCTTTGGAAACTGCATGTCTCCGCAGTATTTGAGTTGACCGGTGACTTTATCAACAGCCTCAATTTTTGGATGTCTTTTCCCGACAACGGTGAATGTATTCTTCATGCTTATTTCTCCTGACACTGGCTGCATGCCAAAAACCGGTTTGGATATCGTTCAGGGACTCTCGACCACCCGTCCCAGAAGACCAAAAAATCAGGGCGACCTCTCTGTTGTCGATCCGGTCTGACGTCCGGACCGGACCAAACCGAAAAAATCCAACGGATCCGGAATGCTGCAATTGCCGTGTCCGTTTTTCTTGATTTTTATCGAAATATGAGAATCAATTTGCGCATTTTGAGAATATGTTGGGAATAAAAATTCTGTCAAGTGTTTTCTGGTCTGTTTTTCGATCCCTACTGATTAACCATCAGTGACAGACCGGACTCCAGGCAGCAGAACCCCCTCCCTGAATCCATTCATCACTGCGCCCAGGATCTCAGAAGACCTGTTTTCCGGAACTGCGACCTGAACGGTTTGGGGACGGGGTTTTCAGAGGTCAAAAACAGGAGGGGGAGTGTGGCTGGAAAAGAGTTATAGTGAGCTTTGGATGGACGTCCTGCCCGGAGGATAGACAAGGGGTGGGGAAATATAAAAAACATAAAACCGGCAGCCCCTGCAACGGATTATGACAGGTGGGCCCGCTCCTGGATCAGCTCCGCCATGATGCTGACAGCGATCTCTTCGGGGGTCTCTGCACCGATATCGATTCCGACGGGACAATGGACCCGGTCGAGATCCTGCTGCGAGAATCCTTCCTCCAGAAGCAGCTGATAGATGGTGTTTCGCTTTTTCCGACTTCCAATCATGCCAATATAGGCCGCATCGGTTTTCAGAACTTGCGCCAGAACGGTTTTATCGGATTTGTGTCCCCGGGTCAGGATCACCACAAAGCTGTCCTGATCGATTTTAACGGCCTCCTGGCATTTCTCAAATGTATCGATCTGGATCAAATTGATCTGATTGGAGAAATAATCATGGGACAGGATCGACCCCCTGTCATCCACCACAGTTGTCTGAAAACCGGTCCGGGCCCCTAATTCCGCAGTGGGTCGGGCTACATGTCCGGCACCGAAGAGGGTGAGTTTTTTGGGAAACTGCAGGGCCTCGATCCAGCACACCATCTCCCCGATGCTTCCGATCATTGCTTTCCCGGCTTGCAGTGCCGATTTCATTTCGGCTGTCAGGAGCGGCACGGGCAACGGTTTCGGCAGGAAGGAAAAGACCGTTCTGCCGTCTGCCACCAGGGCATGGGACGTCTGTCCCTGTCCCTGCTTCAACTCATCCAGGTTGATGATCAACAAAGCCTCCTGGCGCATATTGAAGCACTGCTGCAGGGACCTGAACAGTTCCAGGGTCCGGTCATCGGGTTGCATGAATTCAATCAGGACCGACATAGCCCCGCCACAGATCATCGAATCCGCTTTCAGGTGGGATGCGGACATGTCATAGTCGAAAATTGTGGATTTTTTCGATTGAAACAACGCCAACGCGGTTTCAATCACCTTGAGTTCAACCAGTCCGCCACCAATCGTCCCGACAGTCGTCCCGTTCTCCAGAATCAGTAAGCGGGTACCGGTCCCCCTGGGGGTGGACCCTTTATGGGAGATGACAGTTGCCAGGACCAGGGATTCACCTTTGGACAACCGGTCCAAACCACGTTTAATCATTGTCTGCATTGGATACGCATCGATAAGGGGATTGTAAGCCTTTCCCGACTTCAGTGACCATTTTTATCAGAAAGGGCAATTCGTCTTGTTTGATCGCTGATTATTTCTTATTTTCGATAAACAGTCAAAATGAATCGAATTGCATCCGCTCTCCCTGACCGCGGGATTTTCTCGATGTGAATGATTCAAAATGGTTTTGGAAGGATTCACGCCATTTCCTGAGTCAAGGGGAATATGATATAAAACTATGGAAAACAGGACTTTTTCCAACAGCTCCTGGGACGGATTCCGTTCGTTGCGGCGATTCTCCCCCTCATCGGCTGTGTCAACCCTCCCTTCTCACCCCCGAGGGGAGTGGTTCAATCAAATAGGATCCCGGCCCCGCCGACTCAGAAAAAACGGTGAATAGGTGCGATGCTTCTTTTAATGGCAGGGTGGTTTCAATGACCTGTGTGACATATCGGTTCATTTTTGTTATGGTTGAGCGGTCGAGCTGTGACCGTACTTCCGCCGTCAAAAGCCGGAAAACCGCAGTCGCTTTCAATCCGTTACCGACTCCTGTATTGGCGGCAGGGATAAGCAGGTCGCTCTCAATAACCCTGGTTGACGATGATCTCATCATGAAAAAAAGAATAGTTGTCGGTATATCCGGCGCCAGTGGCGTCATTTATGGTATCAGGCTGCTGAGTGTGCTCAGGGATACGGCGTATGAAACCCATCTTATCCTGACAGAAGCGGCAAAACAGAATATCGGTCTTGAAACGACCTATGCGCTGAAAACAGTGGAAGCCCTGGCTGATATTGTTCATGCCAATGAAAACCAGGCGGCTGCCCCGGCCAGCGGTTCCTTCCTGACAGCGGGCATGATTGTCATTCCCTGCACCGTGAAAACCCTTTCCGGGATTGTCCATTCGTACAATGATAACCTCCTGACAAGAAGTGCGGATGTCACCCTGAAGGAACAACGAAAGCTGGTACTCGTAGTCAGGGAAACCCCCCTGCATCTAGGGCATTTAAAGTTGATGCTGGCAGCAGCCGAACTGGGTGCTGTCATCCTGCCCCCTGTTCCCGCTTTTTACCATCAACCGGAAACCATCCAGGACATCGTCGACCAGACCGTCGGGAAAACGCTGGATTGTTTCGGAATAGATCACAACCTGTTCCGTCGCTGGGGAGAATCATGAAACCGAACCGGATGGAACCGGTGTCAGAATTCCGGCTGGCAACCGACAGTGGGTCCTATGATCTGGAAGCCCGGGTCCTCCTGCTGGGGGATGATCTTCTGGTCGTGATCTGGGGAGGCGATACCCCCCATATCGGGGCTGTAGCCATGGCCCAGTCCCGTCCCAGTCTGAAAGATGCTGCCGAGCTGAGTGCGACATCATCGGTTTATACCTACATCGGCCACAAGGAGGATGATCTGGTCAAAAAAGTATCCGAAACACTGTCTAAAAAACTGGATAAAAAAGTGGTCGTTGCAGCCGGTATTCATTGGGATAATATTCCAGAATCCGGAATCCGGCAGGTGATGATAAACAGTGGCACGCTTATCCAAACCATTCTGGATCTTTTCTGAGTTCACTTTTTGTTGCCCCGACCTGCTTTCACCGGGAGCCAGACATGCTGATCACGACATGCCGAGTGATTTCCCTCAATTTCCTAATGCCATGTCCCGCTCGACCAGCATAACCTCCATACCCGTCTTCTCTTTTATGGTGTCGCCTGGGTTTCGTATCCCTGCAGAAACCGCAGGTTTCGCTTATCACTGACGGCATCCTGTCATCCCGGAAACCGGTCCGGGTTCCAGTCAATCATATTCCAGGATCCCGGATCTGCACTGCAAGCTTCTCCCAGTCGTTGTGGAAATGAAGATTGATACCCCGCATCGTGCTGCGAGATAGTTTTTTTTTAGTTTTTGAAATATTTTCCCCGAACCGGTGTATTATCGGGTGCACCAGGTTTCCTCTTTTAAATAAACCCATGTTTACTGGAGATCATATGAAGAATACCAGGCCCCCACGTTCCAGACATCTTTGGATGATGGCCCTATGTTGCGGTCTTCCGATTCTTGGTTTTTTGCTCCTTGGGAGTTCCCGTAGCAGTTCACCTTCCCTGGCAACATTTCTGGTTCTGATCTGCCCCGTTGTTCTCGGAGCAGTCCTGGTTCTGAATAGTGAGGACGAGGACAGGAAAAACCAGTCAGTCAGGCAGACCAGTCACCGACCGGACAAGCAGCCCGGTTCTGAATCAACAATGCCAGCACAGCAGGGTTCAATCTTTGATTATCGCGGCCGTTTTATGGGTAGAACAGGGACCTCTTTCAGGGGACGTAAACGGGGCAATCCGTCTTGAACAGATGCTGCAGGACCCATAAAAAATGTACCTATTCAGTTCAATTTCCACTCGGCCCCAAAGGGTTTGTGTTTCAAGAACCCTGGAAGCCAAGGATGGCTTCCAGGAGCTCCAGGAAGGATTGATGCGTTTCTTGAAACACAAACCCTTTGGGGCGTATACAGGTGAATAGTGACTGAAAATTAAGAATTCCCCACTGAATTTTGAGATATCCCGACATCACTAAAAAAGGAAACCATGACATCCAGGAAAGACAGAAAAACCTCGCAACGCCAGCCCAAAGCCGGTAAATCATCCAACTTCAAAATACGGCTGTCCGTCATAGGCCTGATCGCCCTGATTTTTGGAGGCTGGTACATCTACCCGGTTTTCAACCAGACCGCACATGCGGAAGCATCCCGGAAAAACAGGGTCTACAGGGGAGCTTCCATGATGCACGAGGTTATCCTGGACCCATCTTCATACCGTTTCCGGGAGACCAAACCAGTCCTGGATCCCATGGGTTTCCAGAATCTGAGACAGATCAAAGCTTACACTTTAGCCAAACAGATGCCCCGGGTCCTGGACCAGTTGTTCTGTTTTTGTGGATGTGCCATGAGTATCGGTCATAAAAGCCTCTTAAGCTGTTTTACGGATGACCATGCCGCGAATTGCGACATCTGTATGGAAGAGGCGGAACTCGCAGCTGAAATGATCGAAAAAGGAGCGCCGTTGACAAGCATTGCTGATGCCATTGACAGAGACTTCAGTTAAGCGGAAAGGGTTTCAATCCCCGAAACCTTCCTGTCAGCGTCTGGTCCAGGAATATCCCTCCTCAATCATCTGGTTGTCACTACCGGGATGTTCCCCAACCGGTAGTGACCCGTCCTGTCTGACAGCAACCGAAAATCAGACCACTCCAGTAAACCCATTCATTCATTCATTCATTACCCACCCCCTTTTTTCAGACAGCAGTCTCATTCTCATCCGTCGTCAGGCCCCCACCCAGGGCACGCCGGTTTATTTGGAACACGATGGTCAATCGCTGGTTTCTCCGTTGACTCCCTGATCTTCTGCCCCCGGTGTTGGCCGGAATACCTCCCGGAAGGGAGGCCTGAAAACCATTAGTGATTGTTTCACAAAAGGTGACTGTTGAGTCATGCCCCGCAGGGGGAGTCCATACCAGAATGGTATCGATTTCGTAACGATTCACCGCCATTATTGATCCAAGGGAGTCGTGACCTGGATGCAATTGAACTCATCCTCGACCTCCTTGCCAGGGGATCTCGACACTCTTGACTCGATAAACTGTGTGAGTCATTACCACAAAAGAATTTCAACTGTTTTTGAAATAATAATTTTCATGGGGTGTATTACCAGATAACAGCAGTCAATTTTCAAAACATCAAACGACTTAATGTCAACATAGGAGATAAAATGAAAAAGCTACTCATTCTGGCTGTTTTTTTGATGATATCAACAGGCATGGTTTTCGCTCACGGACCGGACGAACGGTCATACCGGGAAGGGAATAGAAGGTCCTGGCAGCAAATGGACCAGTGGCGTGAAGTGATGCATGGAATTTCAGTCACCTCTGAAAATGTCACCGATGGCGTGCTGTTGAAGGTCACAGCGGAATCGGATGAGATTCTGCAAACACTGAAAACAGAGCTTAAGGTCAATGAAAAGGAACTCACCACTTACTTTAAAGGGGTGAATGTGGCACTGACCGAAACAGAAAAAGGGATCGACCTGAATCTCACATCTGGCGATAAAGAGACAGTGGGCAAACTGCAAAACTGGAAGAATGGCCTCCTTTTTCAATACCTGCGCGACAGAATGCATGACGGGTTTGATGGAAGAATGGGATTCAGAGGCCAGGGCAACGGTGGTTGTGGTGGATGGGGACCTGGTTACGGCCCCGGGATGATGCAGGACAATAACGGACGCATGGGTTACGGCCCCGGTATGATGCAGGACGACGACGGACGCATGGGTTACGGCCAGGGAAGGATGCAGGGTAATTACGGCCATATGGGGTATGGTTCCGGCCGGATGGGCTGGGGTACTGACCTTTCAGGCAATCGTGACCTGCAGACACTGTAAGTTGCAACCGGCACCGCCTCAGATGATCCGGGACTGCATCTGAGGCGATCTGCCAATGGCAGTTCTGCTGCTGCAATTGATTTAAAGGCACTTATTGAACTTACCGCACCAAAGGGTTGATCTTTCAAGAAACGCACGAGTCCATCCATGCTGACTGAGTTCCATTTGATCAAGGTGACCTTAACAGGTTGTTAAGTAATGTTTTTCATGATTTCTGACAAATAGGGGATGACGAAATGAAAAAGCTGGATGATTTTCTGAGAGCTGCCAGACCGGCAGTCCCCGATTTGCCGGAGGACTTCAGTCAACGGGTGATGTCTGAAATAGCGAAGGGTGACCTGGCCATCGCACCGGTGATGGCCGCACGACAACCTATCCGCTGGCCGTCACTGCTGGGGGGCATTCTACTGCTGCTGCTGTCCCTTGTCACCGTGAACAACATTGTCTTCGAGATCCAGATGAACGGCAGTCTGGAAATGCTCTACTTTGGGACCCGGTTTCTGAAGGACGTGTTTACCTATATTCCATTCGACCTGATACTCCCCGCCCTGATCGTGACTGCATTTTCTGCCTGGCTGATGTGGCATTCCAAAGCCCTCAAAAGAGGGATCGCCGTTATTCTGCTGGGAAGTTTTCTGACAACCGGCTTTGGCGGAGCCGCCCTGGCTGCTACAGGGATTAATGACACCCTTCAGGCCGCCATCATCCAGGAAAAACGGGAATGGCCCCTGGTAAGCTGGTTTTTCAAGGAACGGGCCCGGTATTTTGTCCATCATCCCAATTTCAGGATGGGTCGGGTCGAGAAAACTGAAGGCCGGCTCATCTGGATTATTGATCCCCGCGGGGAGAGATCCCGAATCGAGCTGCCTGAAGGCATGCGGGTACGTGAGGGACAGGTTGTCAGTCTGGCCGGTGTGGCTGCCGATGATCTATTCAGAGTAAGCAGCGGACACCACTGCAATCCCGGCAGGGTGGGACGGTATTTTCATCACATGTCCCCAATGTCCCCCGGTATGAATGGAAACATGCGTGGGCACCATCGCATGATGGGCGGCAGTCGAAGGATGATCCAATAGCCACGCATACGATTATCGCTGTTTCCGACTGCTAAAATACCACGCTACACATACCGAACCAGCAGATACCCCCCTTCCTCGGGACAAGATACCACAGACACTCGAATATCGATGCCTGTCCGCATCAGACCGTTCCCTGTTCCTCAAACACAGGGTGATGGTTACAAGGTCTGCTGCAGGAAGCGTAAAAAGACAGCAGGGCTTCATGTCAGTATCAGCGAAAACCACAAATCGAAACAGGCAAGGCATGACATCGGATCTGACAGGTGTAAACGGTGTTGTGTGAGACCAAGCCTCAGATCGGGGATATGTGTGCAGGATGAGGAGCCGGTAATTACAGCCCGGCAGCGATGGGGTCTTTGAAGAGCGCACAATCCGCATCCGGCACTGAATATCGCCGATTCGCATTCAGTGCCAGAATTGACAGACATCGATATCAGGGGACCCAGTTTGAGATGACGTTTACCACCCGGTAGGGTCTTTCGGGATCGTTGGTCAAAAGATGGACGGCGAAGTCATGATACCCGCCCATACTCCTGCTCATGGTGAAGTCGGTAGACCTTACCTCTGTGCTCTCACCCGGTTTCAGTACCATCGAACCGATGGTCAGGTTGGGTGGTCAACACCCTGCAACGACTTCAATATAGGGTGCTCTGGTGAATTTCAGGACATCATTGCCGGTATTGGTAACCGTAAGGGAAAACGTCTTTCTAACGTTGAAACCCACATCACCGAAATCGATTCTTTCCTGGTCGATGGATAACCGGGGGGTACCGGCCGGCAGACCGGCTGTGTCTGTGACTGTCTCCTGATTGCCTGCCAGCAGGTTGAGTCCACCGTTTACAAGGGTAGACCCATAGAGGACGGCGGCAACCACAATCAGGCCGATACCACCGGCGATCCAGCGGAATGAGATCTTTCCGGCAGACTTGTTCTTTGATCCCTGCTTTTCTGCCGGTTTGTTCCTGGTCTGCTGTTTCTGCGGATTCTTTTTTTTTGATTTTTTTGCCACTTTCTGGCTCCCTGATATGGTTTAGTTAAGATCATTCGCCTGACTTTGCGCGAATGATGGGGGTATGCCGGCAACGGCTCGCTGCCGGCGAAACCACTCGATTATTTTGTAATGGGATACCCCAGATTCTCCCAATCCCGAATACCCCCCGTCATGTTGAACACCCGTTGAAACCCCAGCTGCTTCATCAATGCCATTGCCTGTCCACTTCGATTGCCACTGCGGCAATAGACAAAATAGGTCTTTTGTTTATCCAGTTTCTGGAGGGCATTCGGAAAACCGGGAGAGAGCATATCCAGTTCGATTGGATTCCCTATCTTCCCCGTTGCTGTCTCTGCAGGGGTTCGTACATCCATCATGATAAAATCCGGGTTGTCTCTATTCGCCTGAATCAGCAGCAGGGAGTCCTGGGGTGATATATCCCTGTGGAAGCCGGCATCTAATGCAACCGCCGGCAAATAAAACAACACGATGAGCAGTGTCAAAAAGCCGCTGACAGATTTGAACCGTTTTTTATTCATCATTTGATCCCGCATGCCCGGAGGTTAAAAAAAGGACTGTGCTGCTTGTTCCTTTCGTTTTATTATATAATATTCATACACCGATAACCTCAGATTATTTCATCCAGGGTCTGTTTTTTTTAAAAAATACCCATGCCTGCCCCAGGCAGCGTTGGAATTGCCGGCTATCCCAGGCTTGACCCTGAATCCGGTCTGCCTTCACCGCTTTGCCAGCCGGGTTGGAAAAACATCTTGACTTATACCCTACCGGGGTATAGTATTTAGATATTGGTGATACGTAACAAAGGAGGGGTATGCATCCGGAATACAAAGAGCAGTTACCTGGCTTGAACAGGATTGAGGGGCAGGTCAAGGGCATCAAGGGCATGATTGAGTCCCACCGGTACTGTGTGGACATCATGACCCAGCTGAAAGCGGTCAAGGCGGCCCTGCACAAGGTGGAACAGGAGGTGTTGAAAAAGCACATGCAGCATTGCCTGCGGAATGCCGCAGCAACCGGGAGTGACACGGAAATCAACACAAAGATCGATGAATTGATGAAATTGCTGAGCAAGCGAATTTAGAGATCTCGGGCAACACATGGATCCGGTGGATCCTAACCGCATGAAGAGAGAAAAGGTATGAACACTGAAACAAAATCACTGGATATTGAGGGCATGACCTGCAGTTCCTGTGTTCGCGCTGTTGAAGAAGCGGTTCAGCAGCAGGAAGGGATTCAAAAGGCATCCGTCAATTTTGCATCTGAAAAGCTGCAGTTTACGTACGATAAAGATAGGACCACTGTGGAAAACATCATCCAGGTCATTGAAAAAAGGGGGTACGGAGCCCGTCTGCCGACGGAAGGCATTACCAGGACATTCACTGTTGAGGGGATGACCTGTGCTTCCTGTGTAAAACGGGTTGAAGACACAATCAAGTCGCTGGAGGGGGTTTCATCGGCCACTGTCAACCTGGCGACGGAAAAGGCGCAGGTTTCCTATTCCCCGGATGTTCTGAAAGAGTCGCAGATCCTGGCGGCTGTGGCCAGGGCAGGCTATACGCTGTCCAAGGCGGCAACAGGGGCAACGGTCGATCTCGATGAGGAAAGGAAGCGGAAGGAATTGAAACAGCAGTTCACCCGTCTGGTTGTTTCCCTGGTGTTTGCGATTCCCCTGGTACTGATCGCCATGCTTGAAATGGTGGGGGTATCCCTGCCGGCGCTTATCAGCCCGGAATTCAATCCCGCTGTATTTGCTGTTCTGCAGCTGCTTCTGGTCATTCCCATCGTGATTGCCGGGTCCCATTTTTATATCAAGGGCTACCCCAGCTTTTTCAGGGGTCATCCCAATATGGATTCCCTGATTGCGATCGGCACCACGGCCGCCATCGGATACAGCGCATGGAATACCGCCCAGATCCTGATGGGTCACACTGAACTGGTGATGAACCTGTATTACGAAACAGCAGGCATGATTATCGCACTGATCAAGGTTGGCAAATACATGGAGTCGGTCAGCAAGGGGCGGACTTCCGGAGCGATCAAGCAATTGATGGGGCTGCAGCCGAAAACGGCGGTCGTGATCCGGGAGGGTCGTGAAGAGATGATCCCCATCGAAGAGGTTGAGGTCGGTGATGTCCTGATGGCCAAACCGGGGGAAAAAATCGCCGTTGATGGTACCGTTACACAGGGTCATACCTCCGTGGATGAATCCATGCTGACCGGGGAAAGCATCCCTGTCGACAAATCTGTGGGTGATCCGGTGACCGGGGCGAGTATCAATCAAAACGGCAATATCCATTATCGTGCGGAACGCGTCGGCAAAGAGACGGCCCTCGCGCAGATCATCAAACTGGTTGAGGAGGCCCAGGGCAGCAAAGCCCCCATTGCCAGAATGGCTGATGTGATCTCCAGTTATTTTGTCCCGGTGGTGATGGTCCTGGCTGTGATCGCCGGTTCAGCCTGGCTGCTGGGGGGCATGGAGGTCACTTTTGCACTCAAGATCTTTATCTCGGTCCTGGTGATTGCCTGTCCCTGTGCCCTGGGATTGGCGACCCCTACGGCAATTATGGTCGGAACGGGCCGGGGGGCCTCGCTGGGAATTCTGATAAAAGGCGGAGAACCCCTGGAAATTGCCAGCCACATCAAAACAGTGGTCTTTGACAAAACCGGTACCATCACCGAGGGAAAGCCCCGGGTCACGGATATACTGACCTTTGGCGGATGGGACGAGGGCGAAGTGCTGCAGATGGCTGCCTCAGCAGAAAAATGATCGGAGCATTCCCTGGGTGCTGCAGTTGTTGAGGAAAGTGCAAAAAGGAAGCAGGTTCTATTGCAGGTTGACGATTTCAAAGCGTTACCCGGCAGGGGCATCACCGCAGTGGTGAATGGAAAGCAGTTACTGTTCGGGAATATCGCGTTCATGTCCGAGAACAGTATTATTAAAAACGACCTGCCGGAAGCGGACCGACTCTCCCAGGAGGGGAAAACATCCATGTACCTGGCTATTGACGGCAGTCTGGCAGGCATTATTGCCGTGGCCGATGTGGTGAAACCCGACAGCGCCAGGGCCATTGCCCGGTTGCATGAGATGGGGATAAAAACCGTCATGTTGACCGGTGACAACCGGTTGACCGCTGAAGCCATTGCCAGGCAGGTAAACATCGATCAGGTCGTGGCCCAGGTAATGCCCGGCGACAAAGCGACACAGGTCAAAAAGCTGCAGGGGGAAGGCAATAGGGTCTCCATGGTGGGCGACGGCATCAATGATGCCCCTGCGTTGGCCCAGTCAGACCTTGGTATCGCCATCGGTTCCGGAACGGATGTGGCCATGGCATCGGCCGGTATTGTCCTGATGCAAAACAGCCTCATGGGGGTGGTAACAGCCATCGAGCTGAGTCAGGCCACCCTGCGCAACATCAAGCAGAACCTGTTCTGGGCCTTTGCATACAACACCGCTGGTATCCCCCTGGCAGCAGGTGTGTTCTTTCTGTTCGGGGGACTGACATTGAATCCGATGTTTGCTGCCGCCGCCATGGCGATGAGTTCCGTTTCCGTTGTCAGCAACGCATTGCGGTTAAGAAATTTCAAACCGACTGCAGGCGTCACGCCCGTCAGTCAATCCATTAAGTTACCTGAAAAGGAGCAAACCATGAAAACAAAAGTATCCATCGACGGCATGAGCTGTATGCATTGCGTTAAAACAGTCACTGAGAAACTGAACGGTGTGGCGGGGATCTCATCCACGGTTGTGAACCTGGAGCAGAAAAACGCTCTGGTTGAATCCGCAGCCCCTCTCGATGAAGCCGTCATCAAGAAGACCATTTCGGATGCCGGATTTACCGTAACCGGTATCAGCGCCCAGTAGGAGTTGAAACCACCTTAATACATCCTTGTTTGTCCTTTCTAAACGACAACGTGATTGAGATGGGTTGTTTTCACCAAGGAGGGACTGAGTGATGATTCCGGACACGCCGGTGTAGTATAGTGGTATATTAGACATGATTTTCAGGGCAGGAAACGATGGTTGCCGATGCATATCCATCGCATAACCATCGTTTCTGAAGGGCGTGGCGCGGATCTATTCGAGCTGTTTTTTCATCTCCACGAACTCCTGCTGGCTGATCTCTCCTCTGGCATACCGCTCGGCAAGAATCCCCTGGGCATTAACCGTGGTTACCCGGTTTTTCCCGGGCGTGGCAACCCACCGTGTAATTGCAATGACAGCCAGAATAAGCAGCCCTATCCAAATGAACATCATCAATCCTCCTCCCATGAATCCCATCGGGTTACCCCAACCAGATCCCATGTATCCCATATGATTACCCCAGCCGGGTTCCCCAAATTCATGGGCAAAAGCGACGACCGGGCTGAGTGAAAACAGTGTCGCCATTCCAAAAAAGCCTTTTTTCATTTTCTTCTCACAATTAATTTCTGCAAATATGTAACGCGTTTGTTTCCTTATCCAGTAAAACACCAGAACAACTCAAATATTTCAAAAATAGTGCACCTGTTTTCAGAGCGAGCGTGCTGATCGGAAAGTGGAAAATTCTTTTGTTACCTGTCATCTCGATCGTTCCACATGTGATGGTAACCCCGATCGTTGCCATCGTAACGATCGTACCCGTCATGATGATGGTAGTATCGCCAGCATCCGGACAGTGACAGGATTGCTAACAGGGTAATAATGACAATAATGCCTCTTTTCATGATGTTTCTCCCGGGACAGTTTGGATATAATCAAGGCAAAGGGTTTTGCCTCTTTTCTATTTCTACACCGGCCGCCCGGATTTTATTTCTTTCTTTTTCACATTTTATGAATTCAGGTATGCGATTCACCACCGGTTGAAACCGATGGATGCGCTTTTATCCCTGGTTACCGGGGTTCAGATCAAGCCATTGTTCACTCTTCCCTGTTTCTTTTCGCAGCTCAACCATCTCAGGCGCTCACCATCGACTTTGAAAGCTTTTCCAAAGCGGCCGCAACGATTCTGCCGGTGAAAGAGAGAGTAAGACAGGTGGCATCTCGATTCTCTGGAACGGTCCTAATCGGAAACAATTGACGGATTTTCTTGAAAGCATTAGGTTAATGGCAATGAATAAAAAACATGGGCTTTCTTATCCAGCGTCCTCTCGCTCTATTCTGATCATGAATAAACCACCCGCTTCCGATGCAGAGTTGATCCGTTCGATCATCGATGGCAACAGAGATGATTTTCGAATTCTCATGGAACGATACCAGCAGAAAATCTATGCTTATCTCTATCGCTTTTTGTATCAGAATCGGGATGCCGCAGAAGATGTGACCCAGTCCGTTTTTCTGAAGGTTTACCAGAACCTGGGATCGGTAAACCCGGAACTGCCCTTTCAGCCTTGGATCTATCGAATCGCCCACAATGAGGCGGCCAACTTTTTAAGAACGGTCTCCAGAAAAAGAGAATCCCAGTTTGATGATGGCCAATGGGCAAATGTCCCGGATGATGCCCATCAAGATGACCTCTTCAAAAAAGAAGACCGGGAACTGGTCCATTCAACCCTGCAGAAGCTGAAGCCCAAATATCGCGAAGTCATCATCCTGCATTATTTCGAAGAAAAATCCTATGAAGAGATTGCCCAAATCCTGGACAGTTCTACCAGTTCTGTTGGCACGCTGCTGCGGCGGGGACGCCTGCAGATGCAAAAACTCCTGGAAAAAGCGGGGTTAATTGTCTCAATTGTTTTTGGATACCTCTCTTTTCTACCATCTGCCAGACATGGGGGCCGCAAATGAAAAAGCTGGATGATATTCTGAGAGCCGCGAAACCGGCTGTCCCCGATTTGCCGGAGGACTTCAGCCAGCAGGTGATGTCCCGGATTGAGAAGCTTGACCCGGTCGCAGCACCTGTAATCAGGGCGCGACAGCCCGTGAGGTGGACACCGTTGCTGGGGGGACTTCTGCTGCTGTCATTGTCCCTTATCACCGTGAACAACGTTGTTTTTGAGATCCAGATGAACGGCAGTCTGGAAATGCTCACCTTCGGGACCCGGTTTCTGAAAGATGTTTTAACCTATATTCCCTTTGACCTGATCTTACCCGCGCTGATTGTGACAACCCTGGCATCCTGGCTGATGTGGCATTCCAATGCCTTTAAAAGGGGTATTGCCGCCATCCTCCTCGGCAGTTTCCTGACCACCACCTTTGGCGGGGCTGCCCTGGCTGCCACCGGGATCAATGACCGCATCCAGCGCGTCATCATCCAGGAAGAAAGGGAATGGCCCCTGGTGAGCTGGTTTTTCAAAGAGCGGGCCCGGTATTTTGTTGATCATCCCAATTTCAGAATGGGTCGGGTCGAGAAGACCGAGGGACTTTTTGTGTGGATTATCGATCCCCGGGGTAGGACATCAAGAATCGAACTGCCTGCAGGGATGCAGGTACGCGAAGGACAGATTGTCAGTCTGACCGGTGTTGCCTCGGGAGATCTTTTCAGGGTCAACAGCGGACATCATTGCAACCCGGGCAGAGCCGGGCGATATTTTCATCACATGTCCATGATGAACGCTGAGATGAATGAAAATATGCGCGAACATCATCGGATGATGCGACGGAACGGTATGATGATGCAGCATCAGGGAATGCGTGAGTAGCGTTCCTTTTCCCCTGCCCCTGCTTCTCTACTTCGGTCTGATTCAAATAGAAACCCTCAGGGGTAAATAGACAGCTTTGCCTGACCCGGATCCTGCAGACCAAAATATGTCTTAACATTCACTGATGGCTGGGATATGCTGAAACCAAAATAAGGCTCTTTTTCCAACGGAAAATTTCCAACCGGAACCAGTGTCATATTCTGTGTGAACCGTCAATCGGCATTGCTGAAATCAGGGGACCGGTAACCTGTCACCGTTCCCCGGTTTTACGATAACTTTTTCCGACCCGGTAGCGGCAACACAACAACAGATGTAATCATTCAGCCAGATAACCCCATGAACCTGCCCAGAATACTCATCGTTGATGACGAGGAAGAGGTCCGCCAGGCCTATCTTTCCATTCTTAAACCGCAAAGAGTGTCCGACGGGATTGATGAAATAGCAGCCTCGCTCTTTAATTCAACGGAAAACACCGTCGATCTGGATCAATTGACCGCCTTTTTTGAGGATGATGGCGCCGAGATGATCGTGGAGGAAGGTCTTCGGACCGGCACCTATGAACTTGACGAAGCATCCCAGGGAATGGAGGCCGTTGAAAAAATCCGGCATGCGCTGGCGGAAGAACGACCTTACAGCCTTCTGTTCCTGGATATTCGAATGCCACCCGGGATCGACGGGGTTCAGGCCGCCAGAGAAATCCGGCAGCTCGATCCCAACGTGGAAATTGTTATCATGACAGCATATTCCGATTACAGTTATGAAGAGATCGTCAGCACCGTGGGAAATCCTGAACGACTGCTCTATTTTCACAAACCGTTCAAATCCTCCCAGATTCTCCAATTGGCGTCGACCCTGACGCAGCAATGGTATCTGGAACGAAAATGCACGGAACAGGATCGACAGTGGCGATAGCTTAGAAACACAAACAACCAATCCAATCAGCCAATATGGATGGCTTAGGCAAAAAGAAGAAGGTGGAATCCGAAGCGGACATCCGCGCAAAAATAGAGTCCTGCCTCGATCAAATGCGGGCACACGACAACTACTGGAAGCTTCGGGCGAACAAGATCTACGACCTGAAGCTGAAACTGACCGATCCCTCACTGGTGAGCATTAACCATCTGCGACAGGGGTTCCGGTTTTATATCATACCCGCCCTTGAATCACTCCTGCTGGCCAAGCTGGATCGACAGCAGCGGTTTGTCCGGCATCTCCCCTTTCTTTTTGATCCCAAGCTGACCCAGCAGTTTCTGAAGCACTTCTATGGTGCGGTGAAGAACGAAGCGGGGGAATGGGAATTTGAAGAGCGCGACCCTTATGATCAGGATAAACTGATATTGTATGACCTGCACAAGGTCAAAAAGACCATCCATGGTGTCCAGTTGCTGCTGAAGGACCTGGATCAGCGGCGGATGCTGTTTCCGTCCATCTTCGACAAGCCGCGCCAGATTGAGTTGCTGAAGGGAGTGAACTCGGCGCTTTTCATGATTTTCAAGCAGTCTCTCAAACCGGAATATCAGGTGGAGATTTTTAAAAATATCGGCCTCAAGTACATCGGTGATGATCAGATAGAGGAGCGACGACGTCATCGGATTACCTACGCAAAGCCTGTCGAACTTGAATCCAATCCCTACCGCAGAACCTTTCTGCACATATTCTTTCGCAACAGTATCAAGACGGTGATCAAGCAGAAGGAGACGACGATCCAATACGACCTGGTCGATTTTCACCAGCTTCTGGAGGAGTTTTTCGGTTATTTTATGAAAGACGAAAGCGAGGATATGGAGGCTCTGCGGATATACCACAATCTTTATACCAACGGGAAGCCGCTGGCCGTATCCATTATTGATGACCCCGATCCTGACAATCTGATCTTTGAAGAGATTGAAGAGATCAAGTCAATGGTGTGACGGCGGTCGCCCGCCGCTAAAGGTCGATTTCCTGGGGCAGGGTGATAATAAAGGATGCCCCTGCGTCCGGTTTACTCTTCACCGAAATTCTTCCCCCGTGGGCCTTGATGATATCATAAGCGATACTCAATCCCAGACCGGTGCCTGTTTCGACTGATTTTGTCGTATAGAAGGGATCGAATATCCGGTCCAGCTTGTCTTCCGGAATGCCGCAGCCACTGTCGCTGATGGTGATTTTTATCATTTTGTTTGCCAACCGCCGCAGGCTTTTTCCTTTTTCTGTTTTGATCGTGATCGTCCCCTTTTCCCCGATCGCCTGGGCTGCATTGATCAGAAGATTGACAAAAACCTGGGAGAGCTTCTGGGGAAAGCATTTGATCCGGGGCAATGTCTGGTCGAAGACTTTTTTGATCTCGATGTCGTATTTTGTCTCATCGTTGATCACGTACAGGGTCGCTTCAATCAGGCTGTGGATGTCAACAAAGCGGTATTCCCTTTCATCCTCCTTGGAAAAGCTTTTCAGATCCTTAATAATTTTCAGGATCCGCTCGGTATCCGCCAGTGCATGGGTGACTTCCCGGTTTAACGCCTCAAGTGTGTTTTCGATCTGATATTGTTGTTTCAGGCCTGAAATTCTCTGTTTTTCCGTTTTGGCTTTTTCCCAGGACTGTTGTTCCACCTGCAGCTCAAGTTTTCCATATGCCGCCAGGATTTCTGACAGACCGACGACCGTCTGTTTCATCCGGGTCAGGCCCAGATTGATCTGGGAGACCGGCGTGTGAATTTCGTGGGTGACCCCAGTGGCCAGAATTCCAATGGAGGCCATTTTTTCGGTTTGGATCAGCATGGCCGTCTGCTGCTGGACCCGCTCGTTCAGATTCTGATTAATGCTTTCCAGCTCCTCGTTCAGATTCAATAAATCCTCGGAGAGTCTTTCCCGTTCCCGCTCCAGCAACCATTCCTTGGTCAGTGCCCGGGCAAACTGCCGGATCTCCTCCGGATTGAACGGCTTCCGCAGGTAAAAACCGTCGTTTCTTCCGGTGATCCGGTTGATATCATCCGGCGAATGCTCACTGAAAGCCGTCACAAAGATGATCTTGACATCCGGGTCGATTTCCCAGATTTTTTTTGCCGTTTCAGCACTCTCCAGTCCCGGCATTTTCATATCGATAAAGGCAACGGCAAATTTGCGGTTTTCCCGGACAGCGGCTTCCACCTCGACGATCCCTTTGTCCCCATGTTCGGTCAGGGTGAGATCGAACTGGTCCTGTGAACGGGGATCCGGAAGCGGAACCTCATCGAAGAGTTCAGCCCCTTTGGACAGGACTTCCCTGTTTTTGGGTGCTGAAAGGATACTGAGATAGGTTTCACGAATGCCCGGATCATCATCGATCACAATGATGCGATTGTTTTTTGAATCGTGGTTTGGGCTTTCCATCAGGTCGCCTGTTGAGGTTTATCGTTGTTTTCAGAACGTTGAAATCGCACCCGGACCAGTGCCCCCTGGCCGACACCGGCACTGGTGAATTCCAGAACCCCCTGGTTGGATTCCACAAACATCTTGCTGTAGTAAAGACCGAAGCCTGATGACCCCTTGGCGGATTCACCAAAACCGAACATGGTTTTGATCTTTTCCGGTTCAATTCCGATACCCGAATCAGCGATCTCAAAACCCACTTCCGCTTTTTCACGGAAAGTTCGAAATGAGATCCGTTTTTCGCCGTCGGGGTCTTTCAGTGCATCGATGGCTTCATAGCTGTTTTTAATCAGATTGACGATCACCTGCATGAGTTTGTTTTTGTCAATCTTCAGCAGGGGCAGGTTTTTTGCCAGATCCTTTTCAATGGTAATCCGTCTTTTTTCAAGGGAAGATTGCTGCATGCGGATGGAGTCCTCCAGCAGGAGGTTCAGGTTCACCAGTTCCCGGGTCTCGCGCCCGCTGCTGGCATAACTCTGCTGTAGAGAGATGATCTCCCCCATGTAGCTGACCGCGCTGAAAATCTTGCGGATGGCTTTTACATTATCGGCAACCTGTGCGTTGACGGAATCAATCAGGGTACCCATGAAGGTAAAAATCTCCTGACCGCGGGCGGATTTATTCACATATTCTGTCAGACCGTCCCGGTTCTTAAGCAGGTCCTGGTAACACTTTTCGATATATCCAATCAGCCTTTTCTGGTCATCCTTCATCAGCTCCTCCACCTGTACGCTGACCGGTGTCAGTGCGTTGCCGATATTATGCAGGATCATGGCAGAAAGCTGCACCCGGCCCGATTCAATCGCCTTGTTGACCAGCTCGTCCTGGACGGCCTTCAATTCGCGGGTTCTTTCCAGGACCATCTCCTCAAGCTGCTCACGGTATTTCTGCAGCTCGATTTCATCCTGTTTTCTCCTGGTATTATCCCGCAGGATGCCGGTCGCATTCCATTTATTCTGCAACAGGACGGTTGAGAGGGAGACTTCGATCGGCAGTTCCGTTCCGTCCTTTTTCACGGCTGTCAACTCCAGCGCCCGACCAAAAATAGTGCCGCCACCACCATGTTTGAAGTCGGGAAACTTCTCACGGTATGTCTGGTGAAACCGTTCCGGGATCAAGACCCGATACAGTTCCCGGTGCATGATGTCTTCAGCGCTGTAACCGAATATTTTTTCTGCAGCCTCATTCCAGTAGGTCACCCTGCCATCATTATCCACCATCACAATCGCATCCAAAGCCGAACTGGTGATGCTCCTGAATTTCAGTTCACTCTCCGTCAGGCCATGCTGAGTCTCTGCAATCTCTTTTTCACGGGCCTTCAGATCCTGTACGATCGTTTTAAAACGCCGGGTAATCAATCCCAGCCCGACAGGGTCCGCATGCGGGATTTCCAGATCGATGTTCCCTTTTGAAATCTCATCCGCCATGCGAAGAAACCGGTCGAACGGACGCAGTATATTGCGATAGACAAGCAGCAGGATCACCGCCGTCAGCAGGACAACCAGGATGACGGTCTGGGTGGTCATCAGCCGTTGACAAGCACTGAACCCGCTGTCGGCAACGACCGGATCCAGAACTGAAAACAGGATCAGAAACAGGGTTATGATCACCAGGGCAGCCACGGCGGACTGCCACACCATCCTGAAAGCAAGTCTGTTCATCTGTTTCAATCGTCTCCTTTGTCAATATTCGGGGTCTGATTTCCGCATTGGAAACCCGGCGGGCAACCAACTCGATTGGACCCGCAGTCAGAGTGATGATAGGGAATTCAGACGGCCGAGTCAAACAAAGCTTTGTAAACCTGATGAATCAACCGGACCGGGCTGACAGGTGTCATCGCTGCTTGACAACAGAAACCGCGTTTTCTACTATCGGGCAGTGAGACAGACGTCCAGGCAAAACAGTCAAACCGATAAACGGCTCGCCACTGGCAGCTCCAAAGGGTAACCCCATGAAACCGGATCATATCGCACTGGTCATTGCCATGAACAGTGAAGCAGCCCCACTCATTAAAACCCTGGCCCTGGAAAAAAAAGCGGATCTCTTTCCCGCTCCGCTTCCTTTTGAACTTTACCAGGGAGAGGCTGCAGGAAAGCGGATTTCAGTGATTGTCAGTGGTCTTGACAGGGAGCATGGCGTGAATAATGTCGGCACCCAGTCGGCCACGCTGATGACCTATCTGATCATAGCCCATCTACACCCCGATCTGGTAATCAATGCGGGGACAGCCGGTGGCATCGGGGAAAAGGGCTGTCAAATCGGGGATATTTACTTGAGCGAAAGCCCTTTCTGCTACCATGACCGCAGGATTCCCCTGCCCCGCTTCGATCAGTACGGCATTGGGTCCTATCCATCCATTGATACAACTGAAATGGCCGCCTCACTGGGCTTTAAAACCGGTCGGATCTCCACAGGCGACTCTCTGGATATGACAGACAGGGATCTCGAGATGATCCGGTCTAACCGGGCCATTATCAAGGAAATGGAAGCTGCAGCGGTAGCCTGGGTCTGCCGGATGATGGATATCCCGATGTTTGCTGTCAAGGTCATTACCGACCTGATTGACAGGCAGACCAGCACAGAGGCGCAGTTTACGGCGAATCTGCAGCTGGCGGTCAATAACCTGCGCCGAAGCATCCTCCAGGTGATTGATTACCTGTAGAAACCCCCTCCGCAGATCAGTCCCGGGTTGCCCAGAAACCATCGAACAGGGCGGATCCGGGCCTTCAGTTCTTCCTGCACCTTGAAAACCGATTTCGGGGGCACCAAATATGTGTGGGTACCTGTAAGCGGAAAGAGGTTATGATCACATACCCACATGTTTTTGGTGCACTCCCGCTTTCTTTGGCATGGAATTTATTGGTTTGGAATGATATAATGGTGGTAACCGTTTGGCAAACCAGCGTGGAGAGCCTGTCACAGTGATTCAAGTGTCAGCTGAATGCAGCGGGGTGTCATGCCCGGTCTGTCATTGAACGCATTCTCGACGGTCATCCCTGGCTGTCTTCCGAGGCGTTCTTCGCTGCAAGTCTTGCGAATTCAACTGACTTTGCCTTCCTGTCGATGCTTAAATGCTCTCCATCCGTTCATGAGAAGCGAGACTTGCGGCTTCGAAAAGACCGATCATGACTTCAGAAAGTCAACTGAATGTATAATTTAAAAGATGAGGGGATGATGACAAAAATTCAGTTTATTCCATCGGTTGACAAGAGAATATCAGCCTGGATGGAAATACAGAAGAATCGAAAGATTGAGGATTCACAGACCAAGCCCGCACCGATCTCTATCACCATTTCCAGAGAGTTTGGCTGCGAGGCCTATCCTCTGGCAAACAGTCTGAAATCCAGACTTGAAAAAATGGATGGTCAGCTCTGGACGGTTTTCGAAGAGGAGATGGTCAGCAAAATTACAGCGAACGATGACATATCACGCTATCTGGTTGATAACCTGGGCGAACGATCAAAGTATCTCGACTATATCGTCTCGGCCTTGCTGCCCTACTGGAAATCCCAGGAACAGGCCTACCGACCGATTGTTGAAACCGTTTTTTCCCTGGCACGCCATGGAAATGCCATCATTGTAGGGCAGGGGGCATTTTCCATTGCAAAGGACCTGGTAAATTGTTTTCACTTCAGGTTGATTGCACCCGTCACATTCAGAGCCGAATCCTATGCCAGAAGAGCCGAGATTTCGGTTGAGGAAAGCGAAAAACTGGTCCGGGAGAAGGAGGCGGCAAGAATCGCCTTCCTGTCTGATTTTTTAAACTGCGATTTCGGCGCACACAATTTCCACATGATCTTCAACAACAGTAAAATCGGATTTGAGAAAATCGCTGAACTGATTATCGGCTTTGTCCAGCATTGATTGAATCCGCAGCCGTCAGGCGGACTTTTCCGCCGGGATGGCAGGATTGGCCAGGGCAGGCAGAACTCCCGCCTTGACCTTTCTGGCGGTGAACAGCATGCCCATGGCGATCACATACATGGCCATGTATATCAGGAAGGCCCAATAGTAGCTCTGGGTAAAGTCAAAAACATAGGCTGCATACAGCGGTCCGAAAGCGGCACCCATGGCAAAAATCAGGGAGGTGATCCCCAGTATGGCCCCGATGGCCGCGGAACCGAAAAAATCAATTACAATCAGGGTGCGGAGTGTGACCAGACCGCCCATGGAAAACCCGAAAACGATGGCATAGACCCAGACAAGGAACATGGTGTGGGTCATCATCAGAATCCCCACGCCCACAAACTGCAAACCGAAACAGACAAGGGATGCAAACCTGACCGAAATCCGCTCAGCCAGAAACCCCAGCAGGATCTTTCCCATAATCCCCATCCCGGCTGTAAACCCAAGGGCCAGCGATGCTGTTTCCCGGGATATGCCGATACTTTCAATATAACTTGTCTGGTGCGCCAGCATACCAAACAGACAGGCACCGGCCATCATGAAAGAAAAGGAGATCAGCCAGAAGGCCGGTGTTCTGACCGCCAGCGGCAGCGGAATCTCCAGGTTGACAGCCGGTCCAGAAGCAAGAGGGGTGGTCTTTCCGGCAACCGTTGTTTCCTGAACGTCTCCATCCGGCAGCAGCCCCATGCTCTCTGGGGTCGGTTGAACAATCAATGCCACCAGGGGC
>Ga0180009_10000797_pt1 | contig 40761 bp, 32 predicted proteins | sample OS_PC_MetaG_FD_123537 | JGI IMG/M metagenome (GOLD analysis project Ga0180009, IMG submission 123537) | Groundwater microbial communities from the Aspo Hard Rock Laboratory (HRL) deep subsurface site, Sweden - OS_PC_MetaG | ecosystem: Environmental > Aquatic > Deep subsurface > Groundwater...
AGAAAGGTATTCCGGTGGGAGATCGCCACAGGAAAGGATCAGGTCCACTCCAGGAAAGCGCACGGCATCGAACCGGTCATACAGTATGCATTCAACACGGTCTGAAACAGTCAGTATTTTCATATGGTAATATTTCACCGCAAAGAGGCTGAGGCCGCAGAGAAAGGATGTTTTCTTTTCTGCTGACCCCAAGGGAATAGGCTGCGCATTAACGCGGTTTGCTAAGATCTTTTGAAAGCTGCGAGCAGATTTCGGTCAAACGACTTTAACTCCTCGATCTTGTTTGTTTTACAGACGGCTAAATGTAGCAGATCTCGCGCAGTTAACTCAGGAAGCAGGTCAGCCAGGTTACGGGCGAACAAAACAGTATCAGAATCGATAGGGATGATATGATCAACGCCGAGTGTGGCAAGCTCAAGGGCCGCATCAAGGGTTTCCATTCGTCTTACAGGCAGGTAGACATGAAGCAATTCCTGTAGTACTTCCGCTGATGTAACGAGTCGTCTACTTTTTTCTCTGGATTCGATAAAAAAATTCTGAGCTTCATCTCTTAACGGGTGGGACCTACCAACTGCATAGATAAAAACATTGCTATCAACAAAGATCACAATGTCCCTCCTCCTTGAAAGCCATCCAAAATGATCCTTTTATGCGCTTCCCAGGACGGTTCGATGCCTTTCTCCCTTTCATTGGTCTGCTGAAAGAACTTTCTAAGGGATTCCTGGTCGGTCAATTTTTGCCATTGCCGGTTCGCATCCAGCATTTTTCTTCCTGCGTCTCTCAGCCATGCACTGAGCGATTTTGACTCTTTGAGGGCCTGGGATTTGAATCTTGCCGATTCCCTCTCATCCAAGATCACTTGAACTCTGACAGACATGGAAAAACCTCCAAATATGGTAGGTAGTTATATTACGTATATGTAACCATATTACGTATACTGCAAATTGTCAAGCTGTTCATTACCAAATTCCCGCAATCCAGGCGATCGGAACGGTTTTTTAGGTTTTTTCCGAGTGATTGGCCATGTTGAATAAAGCCCACTTCGGGAAAAATAACGGGGCTGATCTACTATATATTGTGTTGTTTTAGTATTGACATACAATATGATCCTATGTATTTTGGTGTTATCTTCCAAAAGGCGTTATTGGTTCTCTGGAAAAAACAGTTAAATATCGAATCATTTCCAAGGAGGATGTTTGTAATGGAATTACTATGGAGTTTCGAAAATCTTGAAGACTTTACCCGCCATAAAAATCCGCTGGTAAGAATGTGGGCTTTTGAGAGGTTGAGCCTTCACTATCCTGAGATGACTGGAGATACTGCTATACAATTGATAACCGACAGGGACGATTCCATTTCAAGAGCAGCTATCGAATACTTTGTCAGCCATCCTGATAAAAGATGTGTAGAAGGGCTCTTAGAGGCATATAGGAAGAGTTCCGGAAATATGGGAGCATTAATCGCAAATGCAATTGTAAACGCTAAAGATGCACGGATTATCCATGCTTTCGGAGAAAAATATTCATCAAATGACCAGCATGATTTGATGGGTTATGCCCTCTCTGTCTTTCATTTAGCAGGACTTCATACATCAGATTCTAAAATGATAGCAGAAGAGTCCCTAAAAATCCTCAAGGCTTCAGGTGATGATATTAAGATGATTTCTCGTTCCATATTCATGGCAAATCTCACTGCCGGTACAGATATTTCGAGACTTCTTGATCTTGCCTTTAGTCATCCGGATAGTCCTGCAATCCTGAGCAGTCTCCTTGCGACCATCTGCCAGCATTGCGGCTCCTGGTACAATGAAGATGACCTTTCCGAGGAGACTAAAAAAGGCGTAATCCAAAGAAAATTGCCTCCCCTGGTTATGGATTCCCTGAAGGATATTGAAGAGAAAGGCTTTAAGGACACTGCCAGGGTGCTGGAGAAACTTTTCAGGAAAGGGAAATATGACCGGATTATAAGAGAGCTCCATGACTGTATGAACATCCTCCTTGATAAAAAGAGAGGAGAATATGGAGAAGAGAGTTTTAACCTGTGGCAGAAGGGTAGCGGAATGCCCCGCCAGAATATTCCTGTGATTACAGCCTTTTATGAGAGCATAGGAGAAGCTCCGGAAGAGTCCATAGGATTGATTGCAAAGAGCACCCTGGTGGTCCTTCAATTGTTGGTAGATTGTGCCCAATTAATCGGAGTAAACATCGAAAGGATGGATACGGAGGAGCTGCTTGAAATATTTTTACAAGAAAGGGACCATGTTGAAGAGGATATGAGGGTTATGGAGATCCTCTTTTCCGCGCCTGAAAGGGAAAAAATTGTTCATTCATGTCTGAGCTACATTAAAAAAGATCCCTTCTCTTTAGCCGGTCCAAGAATAGCCCTATTTTTATCAGATATTATGGATGAACATATCGCCAGTGGTCTCATCAGGATCGATACAAAACATTATGAACTCTGGGATAGATTTCTTGAAGGTATCGCAGGACTTGGGGCATCGGCTATCACGCTGGTAAAACCCTTTTTTGAAGAATCCAACCCCGGTAAGGTTGATTATGCGCTTCGGATTCTGAGGTATATCCCTGCTGACGATTCAGTTGAAACTATCCTGAAACACTGGAAGAGCCTATGGGAGAATAACAAAGAAACACTACTTGAGACAATCAGGGGCATTGGTGACAGGAGATTTATCGCCCCTCTGAAAGGTGAACTTAAAGAGGGAGAGCTCTATGAAAGTGAGATCTTTTATCTTCTTTGCCTTATTAACAGGGTTATTGATCCCGATTTAAAATATATAAAAAAGGCCCTTGAAAAAAGTAAGAAGGAGACAGATGAGAGGATGGAAAAGTTCCTGGAGGGGGATATGGAAGGTCTTCTCCAGGGGACACTGAAATTGGAGTTGAAGTGCCGGAGATGCAGAAAGGAGTACCATTATCATATAGAAAAGGTCATGATGGATGATGAAACGGGATCTAACCATATCATGGATGATATCAAGTGCAAAAACTGCGGTGCTGTAAACCACTATGAGATAACCCCTAAAGGGCAATTATCCATAATGTCATATATGATGCTAATAGTCGCCATCGCAAAAAAGGAGGATAAAGCCCCAGACAACAGCCCTATATCCTTTGCTAAATTTATGCAAGTAGATGGTAAGAAGATGTCGTTAAATGAGGCAATTCCCTATTATGAAAAGAAATTAGAGAAGTATCCAAAAAACATCACCTATATTTTGGGTTATGCCAACACGCTCCGCAATATCAAGAGGACAGAGGATGCAATACCGTTTTACGAAACCGCAATTCAATACGATCCCATGGCAGTAGAGGCTTATGTAGCCCTTGCGCAGATTGCAGATATAAGGGGGGATCTGAATAAGGCATATCATTACTATGCAAGGGCCGCTGAGATAATTAACACAGGCAACTACTACAAAGTGGCCATGGATATGGACGATTTTAAGGAGGCGGTGCTGGATCATTTTATGGGGATATCAAAGCGTCTCGGGAAAAAGCTCCAGCCCCTCCCCAAAAAAGGAACAAAAACGGTTGTGAACAGTCAAAAGGTGGGAAGAAATGCGCCATGTCCATGCGGGAGTGGCAAAAAATATAAGAAATGCTGCCTGCGGGAGGGCGAGGGAGAGATTCCGAAAAGGCCTTCCCCTGATAACACGGAAAAACGGCTTATGGAAAATGTCTTAAAATATTCCAAAAACATACCCAGGAGGGAGTTATTAGATGCCAGTGCTCTCTACTGGGGGATAGAGCCTGAAGAACCCTTGTTGCTTCCTGAAGAGGCACAAAATGAAGGGAGGGCCTTTATGGAGTGGTTTATTCACGATTACCTCCTTTCATCCGGCAGGACAATCCTTGAGGAGTATTATTCATCACACCTCAAAAGGCTGACCAGGAATGAAATGGAGATCCTCAAATCTCATATGAAAGCATGCCCGGGTGTGTATGAGATCCAGGAAGTTACAAAGGGAGTCGGAATGAAATTGAAAGATATTTTTACCAGTAAAGAACTTGATGTGAAAGATGTTAAGGGTTCATATCAGGTGGTGAAATGGGATTTTATTATGGTCAGGGTCTATAATCTAAAGGGGGTGAAGAGATTAATAGGAATTGGGAGTATATTGTCGAGGCACACGGTCCAGGGACTCAAAGACTTTCTTCTCCATGAGTTTGAAAAATTCAAAGGGGAGTCCGGCCGCCATGACTGGGAGGATTTCATGAAACAAAGATTCCATCTCATAGAACATTATATGAAAAACCTTCCGGAAGAGAGGCCCGTCTTTGTTACCCCTGAAGGGCACAATCTTATCATATCGAAGGCCCATTTCAATATCAGGGATTTTGATAGGGTCATTGACAAACTGTATGAAGAAAAAGACTTTGAACTTGATGATCTGCATCCCCATAATAAGGTAAAGTTTTCCTGGTTAAAGAAGGGGGAATCCAGGAAATGGGAAGTGGTTAAGCCGGAAAAGGGCATGATTTTAGATACAAAATTTATGCATGAGAGTGGAAAATTAAGCTGGGATATTCTCGGAAACATAATGATTGACGGACAAAGCCTTACATTGGAATGTATATCAAAAGAGAGACTAAAGAGGGGAACACAGAGGCTCAATGATCTGTTAAAGGGCCATATAGACCATAAGGTTGACACCTTTGAAGATATGGAGGTTGCAATGGAAAGGAATAGGGGAGAAAGGCATCATGATAAAGAGGAAGAGCCCGATTCCCATGCACGATACATGATGGACTCAATTATGCATGAAAAATTCAGGGAATGGATCGATGAACGGATTCCTGCCCTTGATGGTATGACACCACGTGAGGCAATAAGATCCGAACACGGAAGAGATAAGGTCGTAGAGATAATAAAGGGCATGGAGAACAATGAAGAAAGAAAGAAGATGAAGGGAATGTTGAATATGGACATCAGCTTTATAAGAGATGAGCTTGGATTAAAAAGTGAGGTATCGTTGAGTTAGCGAATAAAGGGAAGGCTATAATACATTGACAAATCAGTGAGATAACGGTATTCTGGAAATATAAACACCATCCTTGGATAAACATCCTTAATCTCTCAATGATCCTGACAGGATTGGAAGCTCAAAATGAAAAAACAAACAATAAAGGTAAAAAACGAGCAGGTAAACCTCGCAGATCTTATAACAGTGATTAAACAATGTTCGGAAATTTCAGCAGCATACCTTTTCGGTTCTGCTGCCAAAGGAGGGGGAGTGGTCAATGACTTGGATATTCTGGTCCTGCTTCACAGAAACATTGATAAGCATGAAGCATACATCAATCTCACCTACAGATTATCTCATGTTTTTGATATTTCTTCACTTGTTTGCAAATGACATCTCACCAAAATAGCAGATACAAAATCGCCACCCGTACGGCCCCTTTTCAAGAGTCGGTTATACGCGAGATGACACGGCTGGGCGATGAAACTGCCTCCGTAAACCTCTCTCAGGGTTTGCCGGACTTCGACTCATCACTCGATGTGTTGGAAGCCGCCGTAAAGGCGATTCGAAACGGCGATAATCAATATACATTTCCTTTTGGTACGCCAAGCTTCCGTGAGGCGGTGGCCGCCAGGTGTAATCGCTACAATCACATTTCTGCCGATCCTGAGGCTGAGGTGACCATCACTTGCGGCGTTAGCGAAGCAATTATGTCCGCAATTTTGGCATTAACCGATCCCGGCGATGAAGCGATCATCCTGGAGCCGTGGTACGAGAACTATGTCCCTTGCTGTCTGATGGCCGGGGTGCGACCGCGCTTTGTGCCGCTCCGAGAGCCTGGATACACGTTCGATCACGACGAACTGCAGGCGGCCTTTAATGATCGTACCCGGCTGATATTGATCAACACGCCACATAACCCGACCGGGCGGGTATTCAGCCATGCAGAGTTGAGTACGATCTCCAGGCTCTGTCAAACATTTGATGTGATTGCCGTCACGGACGAGATCTATGACCAGATTTTATATGACGGGCATAATCATGTGAGCATCGGCAGTTTGGAGGGGATGCATGACCGCACGGTCACGATCAGCGGACTGGGCAAAACCTATGCCGTTACCGGCTGGCGTGTAGGTTGGGCTATCGCTGCGCAGCCGTTAACAGCAGTGATCCGAAAAGTTCACGACTATCTGACCATCTGCGCTCCCGCTCCGTTTCAGGCTGCCGGTATTGTTGCCCTGGGCCTGCCAGAAGCGTATTACACCGATATGGGTGCTCAATATGCTGCGCGGCGAACCATTCTGCTGGATGCTCTGGATGCAGTCGGTGTGCCGTACTGCAAACCGGAAGGGTCCTATTATGTAATGGCAGACTTCGGCAATGTGGAATGGGATCAGGGCGCATACTCTAATCCGGATTGGACCACGGATCGTGCTTTTGCCGAATACATGGCTCGCGAGATCGGCGTGGCTGTCGTGCCAGGGTCAAGTTTTTATGAGGGCAACGATCAGGGCACATCCCGGGTACGTTTCAACTTTGCCAAGCGGGAAAATACACTTCGAGAAGCAGCAAAGCGCTTTCAGCGGCTCCGCATTCGTTAGCTCAAAGGACATGCTATTGAAAAACATGTTCGTGCAGAAAAAAGAGGGGCAGCGCGGATTCGAGAGGTAAGAAGACCCGATAATCCAGAGATGATTTTTTCAAGGCGCTAAACTGCTACGATCTGCAAACATATTGTACGAGATACCGGAAATGGATAGATTATATATCAACCTCCCTTTTATCGGGTCACCAGGGACAGGATCGCCTTTTCTGTGTGCATTCTGTTTTCTGCCTGGTCAAAAGAGACCGATTGAGGGCCCTCAATTACTTCATCCGTCACCTCTTCTCCCCTGTACGCTGGCAGCGGGTGCATAAATATGGCATCCTCTTTGGCCTTTTTCATGCTTTTTTCATTTATCTGAAAGGCTGCAAAATCTTCGATCCTCTCTTCTTTGCTCTTTTCCGGTCCGCCCATGGAGTGATAGGTGTTTGCGTAAACCAAATCAGCCCCTTCCATGATCTCATCCATGTTTTTGGAGAAAACAATCTTTGCGCCTGAGCTTTGGGCAAGCGCATTTGCTTTATTCAACACATCGGGGTTTGGTTCATATCCGTCAGGCATGGCTGCAAAAAAGTCCATTCCCATCATAGCGCACCCTATAGTGAGACTGTGGAAGACGTTCCAGATATCACCGGAATGGGCCATCTTTAATCCCTTGAAATCCCCTTTCTTCTCTCTTATTGTCAGGAAATCTGCAAGGAGTTGGCAGGGATGGGTAAGGTCGGTCAGGGCATTGATTACAGGGTGTTCCATGTATTGTGCAAATTCTTCAAGACGTTCCTGTCCAAAGGTTCTCATGATAAGCCCATCACAGAAACGATCGATCACTCTTGCAGTATCTTTTACGGGTTCTCCCCTTCCCATTTGGGTTTCTTCTGATCTCATGAAAAAACTTTGTGCGCCAAGCTGCGCTATGCCTGCCTGAAAGGATGTCCTGGTCCGAGTCGAGAGTTTTTCAAATATCAGGAAATAGTTTCTTCCCTTAAGAATTTCATGGGGCTCTCTCATCGCCCATTTCCTCTTAAGATCACTTGCCACATCAAGAATGAAGAGAACCTCTTCTTTTGTATAATCCATCACGGTAAGAAAATCCCTCCCAAGAAATTTATCTCTCATCATTGACCTCCTCTGTTAAAATTTCAAAAATCAATTCCTACAATTAATATGTTTCTATTCCTTCTAAATCTTATGAATCCCTCTCAATGGGAAAAGTCAGGCAATGGGGGCCACCGCCTGCCTTCAATAATTCTGTCAGCTTGAGCTCGATGATCTCAAATCCCAGAGCCTTCAATTGTTCATTGACTCTGGTGTTGTCTTTATCAGAGATGATGGTCTCCTTATCCAAAGCGACCACGTTGGCCGCCAGATATGAAACTTCCTCCACTTTGATTTCAACCAGTTCAAATTGTCTTTGCTTTAGGATCTCAACAAAGAAGTGGGGCAATACCTCTGGACACACCACGGCAATTTTTTCCCCGATGATATTTCCCACCATGTCTAAGTGGACAAAGTCAGCATGGAAGGGAACCGGGATGATTTCTAAATCAAGAAGGGGAGCTATTGCCTCCAATGCTCCAACACCCTCCCGGTTTGAGCGACCCCCATATCCAACAGCAAGGGTGTTGTCATCAAGATACATAAAATCTCCCCCCTCAATGGTTCCCCGGGATATATGTCTGAAGGTGGGAATGCCGTATTCCAGCAGGGCATTTTCAGCCATAATCTCCTCCCCCCGTCTCTCAGGGATACAATATCTTCCAAGAACTATCCCCTTTGGCGTTGATACGCCTATATCCCGGGTAAATACCTGGTAGGGGTACCGTTCATCAGGTTCAAAAATTATCACCTCGGTCCCTTTTTCCCTAAAAACATCGACAAAGGCCTGATGCTCCCTGATTGCTTCCTCGACATCGGGTAAATTTCCGCTATTTATTATTCTACTTGTAGTTGGACTGATAGGCAGTATCCGATAGTAGAGCGGTTTTGAAAGCAGGACCCTTTTAATTTTTCCGTATTCATTTGAAACGAACATAACGTACCTCCTAAATATCTATGTGCAATAACAACTCTAATGTGAGTAGGTTTGTATCAAAAGTGTGTAAGAATACCCTGTGTCATCCCCTCAAAACGGGCAACGTAGTCCCGCCGCTGGCGAAAATTGCCACATCGGCTTTTGGCAATTCTTTATGAACCATGTCTACGGCCTCATCAATGGATGAGGCGTATGTCATGCCCATTGCCTCCACCTGATCCCTTGCCAATCCTTCGCACACGTGAACGACCTGCGATAATTTCTCCGGTATCTTTTTCATGTCCCATATACAGAGAAGGGCGCTGATGCCCATTGGGGCACAGCGTTCCGGATAGTTTCCAGCCATAAGTTGATTCAGATAGTCGTTGGCAGACAATCCACTGGCCACTTCCTCAATGAAAGGATCGAGCTTCTCCCATCCATCCTGAGGAGAAATCCAAATGACCTTCCCTCCTCTCTTAGTTACCAATGCACCGGCATCCAGTCCCTTAAGGGATTGAAGGCCCGGCTCCATTGGAAAGGATGAGACGATAGAGACATCAACCAGCCGGGGGATTTTGGCCATATAACCTTTCATCACTTCCTGGGATGCCTTTTGATGTTCTTTGACTACATCCCCGCAGAAGACATCCACAACCTCGTTTCCCTCGTTCCAGATGAAATCAATTTTGAAATCCAATCCCGCAATTCTCGCAACTTCGTTTTGCTCCTCGTAGAAGAAATTTCCCTCCACTTTGCCGATTCTGGAACTATGGTTTTCTATCCATTTCATATGGTGCTCGGCCACCGACCTTGCGGAGCAGACACCAGGCATGATGATTTTAGATCCACCGGCAAAGCCCGCCCAAACATGTGGAACGCAAGATCCAATTCCAATGATTAAATCGCTTTCATGCACATGAGGATTGATCTCGACTACAGAACCACGCGTTGTTCTTCCAATGGTAACATTGTCTTTGGAGAGAGGGTCGTGATTGAGTACACGGGGTTGCAAGCGCTCAAAGGCTTCAGCCCCTATTTTAGTTTTCAGGTCTTCTGAGGATAGTGGGGAATGGGTCCCCAGAGCGCACACAGCACTTATATCTCGGTCTTCGATTCCACGTTCGTTCAGCCTGTTGAGGAGCTCTGGAAAGACGAGATAGGCAGGAGTGGGACGTGTCAAATCGTCGAAGAGGATCACCGCTTTCATCCCGTGATGGGTCAGTTCCTCGATCCGTGGAGATCCGATAGGATTGTCTAATGCTTTCCTGATCTTCTCCATAGGATTTCGGGCCGCCGGAATTGGCGCCTGTGCTCCTCCAAAGAGAACATTCCAGCCCGAGGGGATCTCAAATGTGACCTTTTTGTTCCTATAATAAACAAATGAGTTCATTGATCTACACCTTCAGAATTAATCCCAACATGTGAACCAAAACTTTTTCAACTTGTTAATCCCCTTTAGCGGCTCGCTTGAGCTCGCCAAAGTCTTGCTGCAGGGAAGCTCATTGCATTTGAGCTACCCCGTACTCGTATCCAGATCAAGTGGAGATAATGACACGAGCGTCTATTACTGAAGCTCCTTTTTCATAAACGAATACGGGATTCAAATCGAGCTCACAAATTTGAGGAAACTGATTTATGATTTCTGAAACACCGGTCAATATCCCCGCAATTGCCGCAATGTCTGCTCCCGGCCGGCCTCTGATCCCTTGCAACAAAGGAAATCCTTTGATCTCCCTTATCATTTCAAAGGCATCGTCCTCAGTGATGGGGGCCACCCGGAAAGAGACGTCTCTCAACACCTCGACGTGTATGCCGCCTAATCCGAACATTACAAAATGGCCAAAGGTTTCATCAATGCTCGCCCCCACAATGACCTCAATCCCTTTGGTTTCCATTGGGGTGACCATAACGCCCTCTATGCCGGCCTCAGGGTTGTAATGGCGTGCGTTGTTGATGATCTCTTTGAAACCCTCTTGAACAGCCCTCTCACTATTAAGCCCTAATATAACTCCCCCTGCCTCGGTCTTATGAATGATATCCTGAGAGACGATTTTCAGTACCACTGGAAACCCGAGTCTTCTGGCATGGGAAGCCGCCTCTGAGGCTGTTGAGGCAAGAAGAAAATCGTTTACGGGTATGCCAAATCGCTTGATCAGATTCCGGGCCTCAGGTTCCATAAGGGTAAGCCGCTTTTGTGATAGTGCCTTCTCAAAGAGTGCCTGACAAAAGCTCAGATCGGCCCCGGAAATAGGGGTTCTCTTTTTGGTAGGCCTTTCCCCAGCGTGTTTCCTGAGGTACCTGGCGCGCATGAAAAGGGAGGCCATGGCGGCCATGGCTGTCTCCACCGATTCGTAGACAGGAATGCATTGGCTTTGCATGATATATAGAGATCTTGGGTTCTCCCTGGCATACATACTCTGTAAAATGACGGGCTTGTCATATTTGTCCATCAGGTCGATCAACCCGGTTGCAACTTGTTCCTCTATCTTATCGGCTCCTGGAAAAAGATCATAATACCCCCCGAACTGACCCACGATTACAAGGCCATGGATGGCCACATCCTGCAGTAATATCTCGGCGCATTTGACAAAGGTCCACAAATCTTTATCAGCAGCTCCTGCAAAATCCACCGGGTTTTGAGTTGAGGACTGCGGCAGGAGGACCTCTGCCAATCTCTCTTGCGTAGGTGTGTCGAGAACAGGTACTTCCAGGCCCGATCTCTCTGCCAAGTCTGATGCCAAAGTACCATGCCCACCTCCTTCAGTCATGACAGCGATACGATTTCCTTGTGGCATTGGCAGCTTGGCAAATGCATTACCCAAACCCAGCAATTCGTTTGAATTTCTCGCCCTTATGACGCCTGCTTGCCTGAAAGCAGCATCATAAATCTCATCATTCCCCGCCAGAGAACCCGTGTGGGATATCGCTGAGCGCCGGCCTGTAGTGGTGTATCCGATTTTCATAGCGACAACAGGTTTCAATCGGGTTATTTGGCGGGCAATTTTCAGGAATTCTCTGCCATTCCTCAATCCTTCCATGAAGAGGAGAATCGCCTTGGTATCAGGGTCATTCCCCATATAATCAAGGTATTCATGAAATTCCAGATCGATCTGATTGCCGAGGCTTATGAATTTTGAAAACCCGAGACCTGTCCTTCTGGCAAGGTAACTAACCTCCAAGCCGAAATTGCCACTCTGCGTGATAAACCCGAGGCTGCCCGGAGTAATCGGCAGGATCGTTGTATTAAGATCTATGGCTGAATTGTATACCCCCAGGCAATTGGGACCCACCAGCCTGATTCCTGATTCCTTTGCCAGCGTTACAAGATCTTCTTCCACCTCCTTGCCTTTTTCCCCGGTTTCTCCAAACCCGGCAGTTACGATCACAATCATCTTGACTCCCTGATGGATGCAATCCTTAGTGGCCTGAGGGACGTAACGGGCCGGAATTCCTATGATGGCCAGGTCAACCAGATCGGGAATGTCTTTGATATCCCTATAAGCCTGGACTCCGCAAACCTCCCCCCCCTTCTTATTCACTAAGTAGAGTTTTCCCTTATAACTGCTTTCAACCAGTGCCTTTGCCATGAGATTCCCCCATTTCTGGGGGTCTCGTGACGCACCGACCACAACGACTGATCGCGGATTAAAAAGAAATTCCAATTGTTCCACTTCTCCCAACTAACCCTCTTTCCTTTTCCTACTGCCTGTAGGGGGCTTCTGTACGGCAACGGTGATTGCCCTGTCAGGACATATTATCTCGCAGTCTCTGCATCCAGTGCACTCGGTAAGGCTAACCACTTCAACGGGATAATACCCACTGGCATTGATCCTTGCTGCAATGCCGAGAACCTTTTTTTTGCAAAACTTGATGCACAGTTCACACCCCTTGCACCTCTCCCGCCGAATAACAAGACGTTTCATCTTTTCCTCTGACTCATTGAGAGGTAATACTCATGGCCCTTTTCTATGCCTTTTATGTTCATGGGCGCCATGGACTTTCGGTGCTCAGGGAGAGTTCTCTCAACGCCCTGAAAGACCGATTCAAGCCGGCTGATTTTTGCAAACCCAATCAATCCTCCAAGGGCGACCATATTGGTAAGTAGGACGTTTCCCAGTTCCAAAGCCAGTTCAGTAGCAGGAATTTCAAGTGTGGATATATCCTTACGCAAACTGATATGGTTGGTGGGAGCGCGGTTCAAAATCAAGCGCCCTCCTCGACTCAGGCGCTTTTCAAAAGAGTCCATGAAAGGGTTGCCTAACGCAACGCAGATTGTGGGCTCCTCCACAATTGGAGATGCAATTGATTCATCGGACACCACAACCGAACAGCTGACAACCCCTCCCCTTACGCTATCTCCGTAGCCCTCCATATAGGTTATCTCTTTTCCTTCCAAAACACAGGCATGGGAAAGGACCTTCCCGATTACCAGGACTCCCTGCCCACCCAGGCCACCTATTATAATCCTTTCTTCCATTTATCCCCTTTTGCAGTTTTGAAAACCCGAAGCCTGTGTTCTGAAATCATCTGATCTTCAACCCAATCAACGGCCTCAACAGGGGACAGTCTCAAATGGGTAGGGCATTGTGAAACGATCTCAACGAATGAAAAACCCTTTTCTTGGATCTGGGTCTGAAATGCTTGAATAATGCTTTTCTTTGCTTTTCTCACGTTTCGGGGGGTGTTGACGGCAACCCGGGCCACGTACCCTGTGCAATCTATGGCACTCAAAATCTCCGGAACGTGGAGAGGTGCGCCGTTTCTCGGCTCTCGGCCGAGAGGGGTGGTTGAAGTCTTCTGTCCCATAAGGGTGGTTGGGCTCATCTGCCCGCCTGTCATCCCGTAAACACCGTTATTAACCATGATCACCGTAATGTTCTCGCCCCGCCCCGCCGCATGGACCAGTTCTCCCATGCCAATGGCCGCGCAATCCCCATCGCCCTGATAGGTGAAGACAACATTTTCGGGCCTGCTCCTCTTTATTCCCGTTGACACTGCGACTGCCCTTCCATGAAGAGCACAGAACGTATCCATCTTGAGGTATTTATGCATTATGGTATAGCACCCTATACCCACAACCCCTATGGATTTTTCCCTTATGCCAAGTTCAGATATGGCCTCGGAAAGGAGCCGATTAATGATTCCGTGGCCGCAGCCCGGACAGTAGGGCAAAGGCTTGTCCAGTAAAACAGGCCTGTTGGGGTTTTTACCTTTTACCGGGTTTTGATTCATCGTGGATTTTTTCTATCTCTGTAAAAATATCTTTGGTGGTGGGGAGCATTCCTCCAACCCTTCCATGAAAGAAAACATTTCCTCGGTACTCAAATGCCAGCCTTACGTCCTCCACCATTTGTCCGGCGTTCAGTTCAACCACTAATAGGTTTTGAATCGTGGCAGGAAGATCCTCAAAAACCATATTTGGAAAAGGCCATAAGGTGACCGGCCGGATGAGGCCTACTTTTAATCCTTTTCCCCTTGCCATGTTGACGACCGATTTTACAATCCTGGAAACGATGCCAAAGGCCACAATTGCAACATCCGCGTCCTCAATGAGGTGGGTTTCGCACCGTTTTTCTCTCTTCGCAATCAATTTGAATTTTTTCTGCAATCGAAGGCCGACTGCCTCTGCCTCTTCCGGAGTGAAGCTGCATGTTTTGATCTGATTCGCCCTTCTATTCATAGCCCCGGTTAAGGCCCATTTCTTCTTTTTGTTTAAAGACGGCAATTCAACTCTTTCAGGCAGGATAACGGGTTCTATCATCTGACCAATATACCCATCCCCTAAAAGGACCACCGGTGAGCGATACCTGTCAGCCAGATCAAATGCTAACACCGTCAGTTCAGCAAACTCTCTGCCTGAACATGGTGCAAGGACGATAACCCGATAATCACCATGGCCATGGCCTTTTGTGGCTTGAAAATAATCGCCCTGACTCCCTTTGATGTCTCCATCACCAGGACCGGCCCTTGATATGTTGACAATAAGTGCCGGAAGTTCGGCTGTTGCCATGAAAGAAATCCCTTCGGCCATCAAACTCATTCCCGGGCTGGAAGTAGACGTCATTGCCCTGATCCCGGCACTGGATGCCCCTGCAAGCATATTAATAGCTGCGACTTCACTTTCAGACTGGATGAATACCCCGCCCTCTTCCGGAAGCCTCTTTGCCAAATATTCGGGGATCTCGTTCTGAGGCGTGATGGGGTAACCGGAAAAAAACCTGCATCCGGCCCTTATGGCTGCCTCTGCAATCACCTCATTATTCTTAAGTAATACTTTTTCTACCATCTTATATTGTCAAATACGGGCACTATTTATTATCAGCTTTTTTTCTTCTCTAAAAAATTCCCATACAAGTTACAGAACCATCGACATGGAATAAAAGCAAAGCGGGAAACTCAAAAAAACAATCTGGTATCCAGAAGTTGTATTGTTAGATCCAGATTATCACTTTGCGGATCTGTACTTTTCAGTGCGTCTTCTTATAATCTCGGAGCTGATCAGAATGACGATGGAAAGTAAGATCAACAAGGAAGCTATTGAGGAAACCATGGGATTGATCTCAAGACGTACGCTGTCCCAGATTTTCTTTTGGAGCGTTACGGCCGACGTACCGGAAATGAATATCGCAATAATGATCTCGTCAAAAGAGGTTATGAATGCGAAAAGGGCTCCTGAAAAAATGCCCGGACTGATCAGGGGCAGGGTGATTCGAAGGAAAGTCTGTAACCTATTTGCTCCCAAATTCATGGCAGCGTTTTCAAGGGTCCTGTCGAACCCTTGTAAGACGGCAGTAACATTGACGATAACAAAAGGAATGGCCAGTGTTGTGTGGGCTATTATCAATCCCATATACGTACCCACCAGATGTAAGCGGACGAAAAGAAAATAGAATGCAATAGCCATGACTACCAGCGGCATAATCATGGGTGACAGAAACAATGTATAAACTATATTTCGACCAAAAAATCGTCCCCTCACAAGCCCGACCGAGGCCATTGTTCCCAAAAGTGTTGCAAGTAATGTAGTGAAAATGGCAACGATAAAACTGACTTTTGTTGCATCAATCCACTGATAATCCGTAAAGAATCTTTTGTACCACATCAAGGAAAACCCTTTTGGGGGAAACTCCAAGAAAAGAGAGGAACTGAAAGATAGAGGTATTATTATGAATACCGGAAAAATCAGATAGGCGAAAACCATCCAGCTGAAACAATAGATTAACGCGGTCTTTTTGTTAAAGGTGATCATGGCGGGCTTTTAACCTACTTGAGTTCTTCGAGAAAGAGGTATTTTTTAAATCCAATGATCATAAGGACCGCAACGGTAAGCAATATAAACGCAAGGGCTGACCCAAAGCCCCAATTAAGGAGGTTGCTGACCTGATTTTCGATCACATTTGAAATCATTATTTCCTTAAGCCCTCCTAACAGGGCCGGAGTGATGAAGAATCCAATCGCAAGAATAAATACAATGAGGCAACCGGCGCTTATCCCCTTAATGCTAAGAGGAAGATATACCCGAATAAAGGTTTGGAAAGCGTTTGCCCCCAGGCTCCTGGATGCCCGTATAAGATCCCAATCGATTCCACTCATCACCGCAAACATGGGGAATATCATATAAGGTAGGAGAATATGAACCATGCCCACATACATACCAAAGGCGTTGTACATCAGTTTCAGAGGTGCAGAGATTAAACCCAGTTCCAACAACATAGAATTGAATATGCCGTTTCTTCCCAGAAGCACCATCCAGGCATAATTCCTTACCAACAGGCTTATCCAAAAGGGAATGATCACGAAAATGATCATCAAGCCCCTTGTCTTTGGGCTTACCGATGCCAGCAAAAAAGAAACCGGATAACCGACAACCAGGCAAATCAGTGTTGAGAAAAAGCTGATTTTAATGGTGTTGTAAAAGACCTTGATGTAGACGCTTGTTGAAATGAACTCCTGATAATGTTTCAGGGTAAAATCAGGATCAAACAGGCTCATCAGGATCATTTTTGCGAGCGGATATACGTATATGGTGAGTAGAAAAAGTAGCGCCGGGAGAACCAGGAACAGGTTTCCACTCAGTATTTTATCCTTTCCCAACGCCCTGACAAGTTGATTCATCTTTTTTTAATATCACCCTAAAATTATTGAATCAGGGCAGATGGCCGAGGCCATATACCCTGACCCGTGGTTACCGGTCTATTTTAAAATCCATTCATTCCACAGTTTTGAGACCTTGTCGGCATTATCGGCCCACCAGAGCATATCATAGGAGGCCAGTTTTTTGAGGTTTTCCGGGTAGCTGGGCATATCCCTTTTCGCATCCTCAGACATATGCTGGAAGGCACCCTTATTAACCGGTCCGTATCCGCCTTGCTCCGAGTACTGGCCCTGAATCTCCGGCCTCAAGGACATGTTGATAAACTTCATTGCATTCAAGTAGTTGGGGGCACCCTTAGGAATTACCCAATAGTCGTTCGTGGACAGACCCTGATTCCATTCCATGTCAATGGGGACTCCCTTTCTCTTCAAGAAGTAATACCGGCCATTCCAACAGGAAGCCGCAATGACCTCCTTATCAACCAGAAGTTGTCCCGGGACAGCGCCGACATCCCACCACTTCACCACATGTTTCTTAATTTTGTCTAAGCTCTTGAAGGCCCTTTCAGTATCAACAGGGTACAACTTATCTATCGGTACACCGTCCGCCATCAGCCCAATTTCCAGATCAGCGAATGTGGAAGGAGACATTGCCTGCAGGCATCTTCCGCCAGGGTACTTCTTTATATCCCAAAATTCTGCCCAGTTTTGAGGATGAGCACCACCTGGAAAAGCATCTGTCCTGTAGCCCATCACAAGGCACCAGTACATAAAGCCCATGGCCTGTTTTTTCTGGAGATCTGGATCAATATTTTTCAAGATTTTCTTATCGATCATGTTGTAGTCAATCGGTTCAAAAAAGTCGCCCTTCCGCGCCGTGGTCCCAAACATACCCATATCGATATGAACCAGATCATATTCGACGTTTCCAGCTTTTACCATGGCGACAAGCTTTGACATTGACGGTGGAGAAGTTTCCTTAATACGTATCCCCGTCTCCTTCATGAATGGTTCATAGAGTGTCTTTTTCTCGACTTCCAGACCGGTCCCTCCCCAGCTACAGATAGTAAGATTTTTGGTCTCCTTGTAGGCAGAAGAAAATCGAGGAAACAATGCGAGACTCGTTATTCCGGCACCTGCCCCAATTGCCCCTTTAATCAAAGTTCTGCGAGTAATCATTTGTTTTGATTTTTTCTCTTTCTTTTTCATTTTATTTCCCTCCTTTGGTCAATGGGTTAAAGAAAATTGTTATTTATTCACCTCCTCTCTGATAGTATTGATGATCTAAATCAAATGAGCCTCATGTCTTCGGGGTTCCATCCAATAATAACCCTGTCACCTTTTTTGTATTTTTTCACGCCTAACTGGTTCTGCTGCTTCAGTATGAAAAGGTCATCTTCTTCGCTTAGGCGGATCATGTATTTTGAGATTTCACCCACGTAAACCACTTCCTCAATAACACCATTAAATGTGTTGGTCATTTGTCCGGTCTCATTTATAAATGTGATTCGTTCCGGTCTTAATGTGAAAAAAACCTCCTGACCTAAAGAAACATCCTGATTCTGCTTCGCATGAATCTCGAGCTGGCCATGAGTTCTTGCGTAGATCGAATCGCCATCGATGGATTCTATCTTCCCCTCGAGGAAATTCGATTCCCCAATAAATTCCGCCACAAATTTATTTGCCGGTCTTTCGTATAAATCCTCGGCTGAACCATATTGCATGATCTTGCCGTGGTTCATCACGGCTATGGTATCTGACATGGTCAGGGCTTCGGCCTGGTCGTGGGTCACGTATATGACCGTAATATCAAGGTCCTCTTGTATATGCTTGATCTCCAGTTGCATATGCTCTCTTAGCTGTTTATCGAGGGCGCCAAGAGGTTCATCCATAAGGAGAAGAGGCGGATTAAAAACAAGGGCACGGGCAAGAGCAATCCTTTGCTGCTGTCCGCCACTCAACTGTTTGGGGTACCTCCCTGAGACCTCGGGAAGACGAACCAGTTCCAAGACATCATTAACCCTTTTTTCAATTTCACTCTTCTCCGTCTTCCGCATTTTCAGTGGGAAGGCTATGTTTTCAAAGACCGTCAAATGAGGGAAAAGGGCGTAATTTTGAAATACCATCCCGACATCTCTCTTGTGGGGTGGTTTGGATACAATAGAGCTGCCTTCTATCAGGATGTCTCCGGATGTTGGCTCTACAAAACCTGCGATCATCATTAATGTTGTTGTCTTGCCAGAACCACTGGGACCTAATAATGTTAAAAATTCACCTTTTTTTACCTCTGAGGAGATATGATCAACCGCAAAGAAGCTTTCATAACGCTTCGATAGAGAGTTCATTTCAAGGATGATATCAGCCATTAAAGTTTGACTATACGCCTCGCTATTTCAAGCAGAAAACCAACTTGCCTAATGCACTATCTTATTGTTATCACTGAAAAATACTTGCAACATGTATCACCTGTTAATCTTCAGGAAGAAAATGCCCGCTTTCGCTTGGTTGTTATCTTAAAAAATCTACCATATCCATCCCATCACCGCTGAATTCTTTGATTGTGGGTACATCAGTATTATAATCGCAGACATATTCAAGCGCACAGGGAATTTGGATATACAATGACGGAAATAGGGAAGAACCTAAGGCTTCTTCATTACTCTACTATAAGCAACATCGTTCAAAGGAAAATCTGGTATTTCAAGTCATGACCTGACCCGATTTCCTCTTTCAATTTCTTGAATACGGGCGTCCAGTGTAGATCAAAAGCTAGGGGGGCAATTCACCCAAACTATTACGGCCTCCTCATCCCCTGCGTTTTGCCAATGGTGATTCTGTTCCGAGTTGAAATAGAAACTATCCCCTTCCAGCAATTTATAACTCATACCAGCAACCGTGAGTTCGAGAGTACCTTTTAGGACCAAACCAAATTCTTCTCCTGGGTGTTGATAATCACCTACGGAGCTTCCACCAGTGTGGATGTAGGCCAAACGAGCATCCATTTGTTTGTCAGGGATATGCGGGACCAAGATTTCTATTTCTGTTTTGGATCGAGGAAACCTTCCTTTGATCCTTTCTTCTTTACGAATTACGACGTCTCGGGTGCTGCGGTTTTGAAACAAATCCACAATGGTGACCTCAAGCCCATCTGCAATTCTTTTTAAACGGGAGATCGAGGGATCGACCTTTCCGTTTTCGACCATGGAAAGGTAAGAGGCCGAGGAACCGATTCGGTTACTAAGCTGGGTAAGAGAAAGGCCCTTAGCCTTTCGTAAAATTCGTAGTTTGTCCCCTAGGTCGTTCATAGTGATCCTTATCGCTATTTTTCAATATTTCTAAAATTCTATTTCAGTATAGACGAAAACTTACCAGTCGTCTATATGTTTTTTTGAAAAATATTTCATTTGATATCCCAAAAATGCCTCTAGCATGCAAAAAATGAATCTTCATGATCAAACGTCAATATAAACTTAAGTATATAAATTAATTATAAAAAGGTGCAATAAAAGTCATCTGACGGTCGCTTCAGATCCATTCCATAAATTGCAAATTATCTAATACTAAGCAAGTGATTACCAATGTAAGTACTTTAAATTTCTAAAATATAAACTTATCTATCGCTTGTGAACGAAAAATTTTACTAAATATTGAAAAAAAGCTTGACAGATTTTCAGTATTTTTATATAAACCCTACAATACAAAAACTATTAGACCTGCTGCCGGGATACTAATTACCTTATGGCATAAGCTCTTGCAGACAATAGTCATTCCAATCGAAAAAGTTGGCTGATTAGTCCCAAGGGTCAAGCAAAGCAAAAAGCGTATGACCAATTTCGAATTCAAACATTACCTTATAACCCTTTACATCATTGTTTTACTGTGTTTTTTGGTAACTACCGCATATTTTTATTTAAGTCAAGAACGCAGTTAACATCGCTTTTTTTGAATACGGGCAGCATCGGCTCTTCCGAGCCAAAGTTATGACTCGGCAAATAACTTCAGAGCATTCAAACCGAAAGCTCTCTTTTCTCTTTGTTCTTAGTGCTGAACCATAAAGTTTTCACAGCCCGTACCTAGCTGGGAGAAGAAGGTCAGCGGTTTTCAACTCGATTGCCATTTTGACTTGCCTAATAAACTTAGTTTCTGGTTTCTTGGAATTTTTATTTAGAAACAGAAAGCGAGCATGAATTTAGGATTTTCGTTTTCTTTAACATAATGCGACAAATCAATAGTTGAAATTCATTCAGGATCAACAAAGGCTATGTGAGCCTTACAGGAGGATGACGGGAATGAACAACAATAAAAGTGTGTCGTTCAAAAACAATATAGCAGGAGAGTCAGCCGAGGTCATTAGGCTCTGAGAATCGGGATTTTGGGCATTATTTGAAAAGCCAGACAGGCTCAACAAACTTTTGGAAGGAGGACAATGATGAAGAACAGAAAACATTTCGTACAGTTTAGCATAATGGTGCTCTTGAGTGTCGTGTTTTCTATGCTAACCACTCAAGCGCAAGCGGGCGAAATATACCGTTGGAAAATGTCAACCTGGGCATCTAAAGGGACTTTGTATGGGGATTATATCTTCCCAAATTTTTGTGAAAATGTGAAGGAAATGTCCGGTGGGAGACTCATTATTAGCGTAACTGGCTCTGGAGAGGTTATTGGAGAAGCGGAGACGTTTGATGCAGTGCGTACAGGACTATTAGAAGTAGCCGTGCCTTACCCGGGCTATTACTCAGGAACCGTACCACAGTCTCTGATTGAGACTGGATTGCCATTTTCCCTAACAAATGCATTGGAGATTGATACCCTTTTTCGAAAAAGAGGTTTTGCTGAGGTTCTGAGGAAAGAAGTCTACGCGCCTTTAGGTTGTTACTATTTGGGACCAAGCATTCAACCTGGAACGCCTTTAATTTCAAAAACACCGATAAAGTCACTAAGTGATATTAAAGGAAAGAAAATCAGAGCAGGTGGTCCCCAAGCCAAGGTGTTAGCCAAATTGGGAGCTAAAATAGTGATAGTCCCATACGGCGAAGTATATACTGCTCTCGCAACTGGTGTCGTTGATGGGGCTGTATGTGGCAGCTCAGGAGAAACTTACGATTTAAAGCTTTATGAAATGGCAAAATATTACATGAGGCCTGATGTTGTACCTGCGCAAATATGTCCTATGCTCGTAAATATGAAAGCTTGGAAATCATTACCTCCTGATTTGCAAAGAATTCTTTTGATAGCAGCAAGAGAGAATAATCAACTAATGGAAATAGAATGCTGGAATCAAAATGATATGGCATGGGAGGAAATGAGAAAATCTGGAGTTCAAAGTCACGTGCTATCAGACACTGATCAATCTAAACTACGTGAAGTCGGAAAAGAATTGTGGGACGAACTAGGAAGACAAGATGCCGTTTCTGGAAAACTTGTAAAGATACTGGAAGACTATATGGTCTTCTTAGGTTACTTAAAGTAATGATTAGCAGGATAAGCCCAAGATCCCGGAATATGTATCCCTTCTAATCTAACTTTTTCCTTGATTAACGATCAGCCCTCTAAAATTCGCGGAAGGAATTGTCAGTGTAAATGACCCAACAATTAGAATGAACAAGAAGGTCAAACAATCATATTTTTTGAATTGATCTCACATCTGAAGTAAACTGGCGCCCCACACGGCGCTTCGCTTGCGTGGGGCGCTCGACTCCGCGGACGGAGCTTTCTCGACAATTTTGATAAAAAAGTATTGATAGAATAATTAAGGGGTACTTGTATGCAGAAGATCGTAAGAATATCAAATTTTCTGAACGCAGTTTCGGAATTGACTGGAAAGACAGTTAGCCTGCTCTTGATACCTATGTGTCTATTGTTGGTTTATGAGGTTATAGCTAGATATGGATTTAATAACCCTACAATATTTTCCCATGAGTTAAGTACTTTCCTTTTCGGTGGCATTGGAGTGCTCGGAGGTGCATATGCACACTACCACAAAGCCCATGTAAACCTTGACATATTCTATGGGCGCTGGTCTCCAAGAACAAGGGCCATTATGGACATTATTTCTTCACCTCTTTTCTTTTTCTTTCTTGTTATACTGATTTGGAGAGGTGCTGAAATGGCACATGACTCTCTGGTACTGAATGAACATACGTCCACTCCTTGGGGTCCACCATTATTTCCTCTTAAACTAACAATTCCTTTAGCATCTATTCTACTACTTTTTCAGGGAATAGCAAAACTGTGCATGGACATATTGTTTGTTATCCACGGAAAGGAATGATCATGAGTATCGAACTACTAACGTTATGTCTAATTTTGTCTGTCTTTTTAGTTTTTGTAACTGGTTTGCCAGTCGCGTTCAGCTTGGGAAGCGTTTCTATGTTATTCACTATATTTTTGTGGGGACCTCATTCGCTGCAATTGATAACCCATGCAGCCCTTGGTTCAATGACATCCTTCATGCTTGTAGCGATTCCTCTCTTTATCCTAATGGGAAATATATTGGAGCGTTCTGGCTTAGCTGAAACTCTCTTTAAAATGGTGTATCTTTGGATGGGCCCCGTAAAGGGAGGTTTGGCAATTGGGACTGTGGTAATATGCACGGCAATGGCCGCGATGGTTGGCGTAATTGGAGCTGGAATTGTAACTATGGGTGTCATAGCTTTACCTTCCATGCTTCGCCGTGGATATAACAAGGAACTGGCTATGGGTGCTATTATGGCAGGAGGAGCTTTGGGTGCGCTAATTCCTCCGAGTGTAGCGATGATACTTTATTCTTCCTTAGGCAAACTTTCGATAGGAAAGATGTTTCTAGGGGGTATCATACCGGGACTTATTCTTTCTTTCTTATACATGGCCTTCATATGGATAAAATGCTATCTCAATCCATCGGCTGGCCCTGCTTTATCCTCTGAAGAGACCGTCACCTGGAGGCAAAAATTTGCCGCCTTAAGGGATTCAATTTTGCCGATGGCCCTCATTGTATTGGTTTTAGGTTCAATATTTATTGGTGCGGCGACTCCTACGGAGGCCTCTGCCGTAGGTGCTTTTGGAGCATTCTTAACTACAGTGTTTTACCGTAAGTTTAGCTGGAGGATGTTGAAAGAAGCTTGTTTCCGCACATTGAAACTTTTCAGTATGGTCATGTGGATATTAATTGGGGCTTCGTGCTTTAGCCGATTTTATATGGCAATGGGTGCTGCGGACTTGGTTAAAGGCTTGGTGACTGGCTCAGGTATTAACCCTTGGCTTATTATTATTGGTATGCAGATAAGCCTGATTGTTCTGGGAATGCTAATGGAAGATTATGCAATAATCATGATAGCTGCTCCGATTTACATACCGATAGTAACAGCCCTAGGTTTCGATCCTTTATGGTTTGGCATACTATTTATTATTAACATGCAAATAGCGGTTTTAACACCTCCTTATGGATTTGCGCTCTTTTACATGAAGGGTCTTTCCAATGAGATTACTATGGCCCAACTATACCGTTCGATAATTCCATTTGTACCTCTTCAGGCGGTCGGATTAGTTTTGGTTATGATTTTCCCGAAGATTGCACTTTGGCTCCCAGGACTGATGTTTGAATAGAAGATCTTGGAAAAAACCTTTTAGAGAAGGGTCGTTATAGCATTTCGCTATGCGAAGCACTTCAACCTAAGAAAAAATAACATATTGTTTATTGGTCACAGAAAGGAGGAAGGATATGGCATCCAAAACCAGAGTAATTTTGATGGGAATTGGCGAAATGGGAGGACAGGCAGCTAGGTTAATACTTGAAAAACAAAACTTCGAAATCGTGGGAGCCATTGGTCATAAGAGAGGTGTTGGTGAAGATTTGTCAAAGATGATCAATATTGATAAGAAAATTGGAGTTATAGTTTCGTCAGATGCACGGGAGGTCTATAGTTCAGTCGAAGCTGATATTGTCCTTCATTTCGCTGCGTCAACCATAAAAGATACTTTCTCTCAAGTTGAGGGAGCGCTGGAAACAAGAAAGAATGTGATAACAATCGCGGAAGAAGCGAGCTTTCCATGGTTAACAGAAATAGAAGTAGCTGAGAAAATCGATTCTCTAGCAAAAGAAAAAGGGGTTACTTTTGTGGGTACCGGTGTCAATCCTGGTTTTATGTTCGACTACCTTCCCATTACAATGACCGGAGCATTGAAGAAGGTCAATAAAATTCGTGTCGTCAGGGTTGTCGATTTTTCTCGATATGGACCGGCTGTATGGGAACACATAGGCGTCGGGAAAAGCCCTGAATCTTTCAAGGAAGGGTTGAGTAATGGCGACATTGTGCTTCATGTGGGCCTTGAACAGACAGTGAACATAACAGCGAAAGCAATGGGATGGATTATAGATGACTTTAAGGAGTCCCAGGAAGGGTTGGTTTCAAAATCAAAAAGAAAAGCAAAATATGGCATGGTAGACCCCGGAACGATGTGTGGATTTAAGCAGATTGGAACAGGGTATGCGAATGGGAAAGACGTTATTATCCAAGAAATTACGGGTTTAATTTTGCCCAATATAGGCGAAGACGGTGTAACAGTTGGCACGTATATAATGATTGACGGAGAACCGAATGTCAAGGTTTCAATTGAAGGAGAGCTGGCAGAGCAAGGAGGATGGGCGACCGTAGCCCGTGCTGTAAACTCAATTCCTCAGGTACTAAAAGCCCAACCTGGTCTTCTTACCGTTGACCAATTGCCACCCAGCCCTTGTTGTCCGTAGCATGTTGAAGAGTTTTGTAGTAAAGGCGGGAGTAAAGAAATCGCTTGAATCGGACTATTCGTGCCCAAAGGACCCGGTTTTACAACCGATTCATGGCTTTGCCACCACGATTTCTATTGAATCTCAAACGGCAAAGCCGAAAAAGCCCTGACTTGGCCCGGACGACCAAGGTTTCAATAATGCACTAAATTCTCGGAGCTAAGCATTATGAGTGCACGGCTATTTGATCTCAGCGGTAAAGTCGCATTGGTCACGGGTAGTACCCGAGGCTTAGGTGAGGTGGCTGCCATGGCCCTGGCCAATGCCGGCGCGGATGTGGCGGTATGTGGCCGGAAAACGGCTGATCTGGATCGAGTTTCTGCCTCCATCAAAGATTTGGGAAGGAACTCGGCAGGCTTCTTTTTGGACGTCACTTCTAAAAAAGATGTCCATGAAGGAGTAGACCAGATTCTGAAATGCTTTGGTAAGGTAGACATTCTTGTCAACAATGCCGGGGTCAATCATCGGATGCCCGTGCTACAATTTCCGGAGGAGGCCTGGGACCTGGTCATTAACACCAACCTCAAGGGCTATTTCCTTGTAGCCCAGGCCGTGGTACCCCAAATGATCGAGCGTGGCTATGGAAAGGTCATTAATATGAGTTCGATCTTTGGATCGGTCGCCCTGCCTAACCAGGTAGCTTATGCCTCTTCCAAAGGCGGAGTGGACCAGATGACGAAGGTGATGGCCCTGGAATGGGCCAAACAAGGGGTCAGGGTAAATGCAATAGGCCCAACCTACTTTGAGACCGAATTGGTGGCTCAGCTTCGTAATGACCCGGAACGATTCAATTTCATTAACGAGCGGACCCCCATGGGACGCTGGGGGTATCCGCCTGAACTGGAGGGGATTGTCATTTTTCTGGCTGCTCCTGCTTCAGATTTTATCACCGGCCAGACCATCTATATTGACGGGGGCTGGACCATCTGGTGATCTGGATAATGGCTTATCAATGGCGGTCACACTCATCTATCCTCACCGCGTTTATTAACCATCTGGACTGCTCCCTCTTTTACCGAAGCAATACCTTAGAAGGCCTGCTATTAACAAAATAACCTTGTCAACCCTGCCCAAGAGAAAGGAGGGAAGTTGGATTCGATTTATGAAAAAAGGCCATGGCTAAAAAATTATCCGGCGTGGGTACCCCACGATCTTGAAATAACGTCTGGTACGGCTTTAGGTGATTTCATAAATTCCGCTGATCGCAGGCCCGAGGATCCCGCAGTATATTACTTTGACCAGGCCCTATCCTATGGAAAAATTGACCGGTTGTCAGATGGCTTAGCGGCCGCTTTTAATGACTTTGGTCTTAAAAAAGGAGATCGAATCATAGTCGATCTGCAGAATGTACCCCAATTTCTTTGTGCCACATATGCTGCCTGGAAACTTGGTGCCATCGTGGTTCCCTTGAATCCCATGTATAAAGAAAAGGAGCTGAGCTATTTTTGCCGGGATTCAGGGGCAAAGTTGTTTTTTACGCTTGATGAAATTGTGACGGCACTGGATTTATCCTTTCTCAAAGAGACTTCTATAAAAAAAGTTATTACAACCTCTGCACTGGATCTGCTTCCAGCCGATATGGAGCCGCCAAATATGTTAAAGGGAGCAAAAAAAAGACCCGTACCAGGCAGTTTGGATATGCTTGAACTTTTGGAAAGCTATGAGGGTAAAAGTGCGGAGGACCCGCAACTATCTCCAGACGATGTGGCCTATTTAACGTATACCTCCGGGACAACCGGCCCCCCAAAAGGTGCAATGAACACACATGGAAACATCGCCTTTAATGCCCGGGTCTATCAGACAATGCAACGCATTGACGACAACGACGTTGTGGTTGGTGTTGCTCCTCTATTCCATGTAACCGGAGAGGTGGCTCACCTGGCCATAGCCGCCCTAACCGGGATTCCTGTCATCCTTTATTACCGATTTGATCCAGGCGAAACACTCCGGCTCATTGAGCACTGGAAGGGTACAATGAGTGTCGCCTCTATTACGGTATATATAGCCCTGATGAATCATCCGGATATTAAGACCAGGGATATTTCCAGTTTTGTCAAGGCATACAGCGGAGGGGCTCCCGTCTCTGAGGCCGTTGTCAAACAGTTTGAAGAACTCACAGGTCTCTATCTTTACAATGTCTACGGCCTCACAGAGACAAACTCGCCTTCTCATATTGTTCCCTGGGGCCAAAGGGCGCCTGTGGATCCTGAGAGCGGGGCCCTTTCTGTTGGGGTTCCCGTACCCAATTGCGTCACAAAAATTATGGACCTGGACGAAGGCACCCAGGAACTTGCTCCTGGAGAAGTCGGAGAGATAGTCGATTTTGGTCCGATAATCGTTCCAGGATACTGGCAAAAGCCGGAAGAGACAAAACATGCCATCCGGAACGGCTGGCTCTATACCGGAGATGTAGGCAAGATGGATGGGGATGGGTGGTTCTATGTGGTGGATCGTAAAAAGGATATGATCGTAGCCTCGGGCTACAAGGTATGGCCCCGGGACGTAGAAGATGTGATCTACCAGCACCCTGCGGTCAAAGAGACGGCCGTTGTAGGGGTGCCGGATCCCTATCGAGGGGAGACGGTAAAGGCATTTGTAGCCCTGAAGGAAGGCATGGAAGGATCTATAACACCTGAAGAGATTATAGCTTTCTGTAAGGCCCGTATTGCTGCATACAAATATCCGCGACAGGTAGAAATTGTCTCCGAAATTCCAAAGACGTTGACCGGGAAGTTTCTTCGCCGCTCACTTCGAGAAAAAAACAAATCACAAGATACCAGGTGATACGATAAGTTGGTTTCTCTTTTGTGCGGGGAAGCCGGAAATTCTTAAACCGCAAAGCTATGTTATATCTTCTCGGGTATTCCGGTCACTGAATAACCGGTTATTTGCCATAACAAAAAATCAAGTAAGGAAAGGAGAGATCATGAAAATAAAAAATGGAGCTCAATACATAGAAAGTTTAAGACAAATACATCCTGTCATCTACTATAAAGGAAAAAGAATCCAGGATGTAACCAGGCATCCTGCCACCGAGCCCCATGTGCGCGCAGCAGCTATGACCTATGCCCTTGTAAACGACAAGGAGCATCGAGATCTGGCCACAGCCACTTCTCATTTGACAGGCCATACAATTAGCCGCTTTACCCATGTGCACCAAAACATTGAGGACCTGCTCAAAAAGGTTAAGCTGCTCAGGGTCCTTGGCCAAAAGACCGGCACCTGCTTCCAGCGATGCGTGGGATTTGACGGCATCAACGCTGTCTATTCAGTGGCTTATGAAATCGATAAAAAGGAGGGAGCCGACTATTTCGAACGCTTTAAAAATTGGTTAACCCATATTCAGGATGAAAATTTGATGGTGGTCGGGGCAATGACTGACCCAAAAGGGGACCGGTCAAGGAGCCCGGCTGATCAATCCGATCCGGACCAGTATGTTCGTATTGTTGAACGTCGGGATGATGGCGTTGTTATCAGGGGAGCGAAACTCCATATGACAGGAGCAGTCAATTCCCATGAAATTTTAGTCATGCCAACGCTCGCCCTTGATGAGCGTTCAAGAGAATATGCAGTCGTCTGCGCTATACCGGTGGATGCACCTGGGGTCATTATGATCTTCGGCCGTCAGGCCAACGATGACCGGCGCGATAAAAGGGAGCGGATAGATATGGGTACACCCTCTTTCGGGACCGTGGGCGGAGAGGCGCTCATTGCGTTTGAGAACGTCTTTGTGCCAACAGAAAGGATCTTTATGGACGGCGAGACGGCTTTCACCGGATCCCTTGTCTACCGGTTTGCCGCTCACCACCGGGCCAATTACGGGGCTTGCAAGACCGGTCTGATAGACGTCTTGACCGGGGCAGTGAGTTACCTGACCCAGATCCAGGGCACGGCCAGGGGATCCCATGTGAAGGATAAGGTCACAGAGATGATTCACTTAAACGAGACACTCTATAGTTCATCCATTGCCTGTGCGGCCGAGGGCTGGCCTACCCCATCAGGCGCCTATATGGTGGACACCATGCTTGCAAATGTCTGCAAGCAGAACGTTACCCGGTTCCACTTTGAGGTGGCCCGTTTGGCCGTAGACCTTGCCGGTGGCTTTATCGCAACACTTCCGAGCCAGTACGACCTTGAAAGCGAGGATATAGGCCACTTGGTAACAAAGTACTTCTCTGGTGTGGCGGACATTCCAACGGAACATCGCATCAAGGTAGCCCGGCTTATCGAGGCCATGACGGGAGGTACGACTCTGGTGGAGTCAATGCATGGTGCAGGATCCCCTCAGGCGCAGAGGATCATGATTTACAGGGAAGGCAATCTGGATAAAAAGATCAAGCTTGCCAAGGCATTATTGGGGATTCCTCTCAAAGAAAAGCCTTCCAAAAAAAGTAAAGCTCCTCGACCAAAGGTCGGAGCTTCACAATGAAGAACGGGGCATTCTGGTACTTTTCGTAAAACGGAAGCTGAATAGTTTTGACTAAGTAAGGAGGAAATGCATGGCATCAAAGATAAAAGTGATTGTGGTTGGAATTGGTGAAATGGGCGGGCAGGCAGTAGAGATGATACTCGAAAAGAAAAATCTCGAAATTGTTGGCGCTGTGGGACACAGGAGAGGTGTTGGCGAAGACCTGGCTAAAATGGTCGGCCTTCAAAGAGATCTCGGTATTATAGTTTCAGCCGATGCAGAAAAAATTTTCAACACAGTTGAAGCTGACGTTGTTCTGCACTTCTCTGCATCAACCATGAAAGATACCTGTTTTCAAACTAAAGGGGCTCTGGAAACAGGAAAAAACGTTATAACAATCGCAGAAGAGGCCAGCTTTCCCTGGTTGACAGGAAAAGAAGTAGCTGAGGAAATTGATAAAATTGCCAGGGAGAAAGGGGTTACTTTTGTTGGAACAGGCATCAACCCCGGTTTTATGTTCGATTATTTCCCTATTACCGTTACAGGTGCATTAAAGAGGGTCAATAAAATTCATATTGTCAGGGTTGTTGATTTCTCTCGATATGGACCAATTGTATGGGAGCATATTGGTGTTGGTAAGCATCCTGACTCCTTTAAAGATGGGTTGGACAATGGGGATATCGTACTTCACGTCGGCCTTGAACAGACCGTTAACATAGTAGCCAAGGCAATGGGATGGGATCTGGATGACTTCAAGGAGTTACAAGAAGGGATTATTTCGAAATCGAGGAGGGAGTCAAAATACGGCGTGGTGGAACCCGGAACGATATGTGGTTTTAAGCAGATTGGTACGGGATTCATGAATGGAAAAGAGGTTATTGTACAGGACATCACCGGATCAATCCTTCCAAATGTAGAGGAGGATGGCGTAGATGTTGGTACTTATATCATGATTGATGGTATCCCAAGTGTCAAAATTTCAATTGAGGGGGAGTTGGCGGTGCAAGGGGGATGGGGTACAGTAGCCCGTGCGGTTAACTCCATTCCTCAAGTAATAAGCGCACAACCCGGTATTCTTACGGTAGATCAGTTGCCCCCAAGCCCCTGTTTGCCGGGTAAATAAATGAGAAGCATTGAAAATGTATGAACGATGAATGAAGGGTAACGTATGAGGATACTGACCATAGGATCAGGGCCAGAACGAATCGGCAAGACAGGACATTACGACAGATTTGCACTCCAGGCACTACAGTTCTTGATGAAAGAGGGTCACGAAGTAGTCTGGGTAGATGACAACCCTGCGACTTTGACAAGCTGTCCTGATCAAACCAAGCGGGTATATTTGGAACCCCTGAATTTGAAACTGCTTGAGGAAATTATCGAACAAGAAAAACCTGACGGTATCTTGCCCACTTTTGGGGGAGACCTGGCCATGCACCTGTTGGTCTTTCTCGATCGCGATGGGATTATAGACCGGCATGGCGTTCAGGTTCTCGGTACTTCGATAAAAGCCTTGAAGCGACTTTTGGACGAAGAGGTTTTAAAGAAGAACTTGTGCGATTTGGGTATTCCTTTCATAGAAACAGAAGTCGCTCATAATATAGAGGAATGCATCCGCCTGTGCCAATCTATCGGTTTCCCGGTGATTTTGAGGCCCGCCTTTGGACTTGAAGGGCTGGAAGGTTATTTGGTCTATAACATCGAAGAAGTTGAACGTTTTGCTCGATTTGCTTTGAATTTGAGCCCGGTCAAAGAAGTCGTTATTCAAAAAATGCCGTTAGATTGGATACAATTGGCCATTGAAGTTGTCCACGACCCGGGCTCTCCCGGCAAGGCACACCTGGTTGGAACGCTGGAAGCCCTGGAAGGGGGTAGCGGAGTACATATGGGTAACAGTGTTGTCATAACCCCTTCACTAACCATGAAGGGAGAGTTACTGGAAAAGGCCTTGGATTGGGCGGGTATTATGGCCCGTAATCTGGAGATCTGCGGTAGCTTTCAAGTTCGCTTCGTTCTTTCTCCAAACCACAGTGAGATATTTGTCTCACGAGTGATTCATGGCTTTAGTCGATTCTCATTGTTCCTTTCAATCCTCGGATGCATGCCTCTTGGCCAGATTAATGCTGCTTTATCGTTGGGAATCTCCCATGAAGATCTAAAGCAAAAGCTCAAACTGGGGGATTTTGGATTAATGGAACAGATGGGTCCCTTTTTTGTGCGGGTCCCAGTCTTTCTGGATAGCCTTTTGAAAACCGATAATTTACTGCCAACAATGTTGTCTATGGGAACCAGTATTTTTCTTGGCCAAACGCCAACGACAGCTTTAGGCAAGGCATTGGATTACATGTTTGAATCTGATTTCTCAAAAAAATCGGGAGATGAAGAACCGGATTTTGAGGGGAACGATCTGATGGCATTAGGTGCTAAAAGGCTCCTGAAATTTATCCAGAAACCTGATATGGAAAACATGGAGTTTCAAGCAAAACCATTTGAGTTCAATCCAGCCGTTTTGCCCTTGCTGGATGAAATATCCTCCATGTGGAGTCGCCTTCGTAATGTAGAAGGTGACCATCTCCCTGCCGGGCTAATTCGCCAGGCCAAAGTTATGGGTTTGTCTAATTCGAGCATTGCAAAATTGACCGGGCTGGACGAAAAATCCATTGATGAAAAGTGTAGCGGGGAGAACGCCCATCCTGTGCTGAAATCATTAGGTCAAGATGCTGACAATTACCGAAACAAGCTATGCTTTCTCTCGTATCCTATCAACTCCATTGAGGAAGAGCCCGGCTTTACTCATAAAAGAACTGACAAAGGGTCACACTCACTTCTTTTCCTGGGTCCAGGGCCTTTTACTATAGGCTGGGGTACGGAAATAGATCAAGTACTCCTTAAAACGATTATAAACATCAAGGACCAGGGCCACCGGATTTTTTTGATAAACAATAACCCTGACTCCCTCAGTTTAGATCCCGGTGTTCTGGATGGCATTTGCCTTGAGACCCCTTCTATTGCTTCCATACAATCGGCTCTCGATAAGTGGCCTATTGATAGTTTGGTACATCAATTTTGTCCAAGTATCCCGGAGGGACTAGAGGATCTTTTGAAAGCCCGAGGTATTCGTATCTCAGGGACTCCCCTGGACTCCTTAAGAAAAATCCAGGATATCAAAATTCTTTGGAAAATTCTGGAGGAAACCGGTATTCCATTAATGAGGCATTCCATAGTTACAGAACCAGACCGTGCACTCAGTGAAGCCGCAAGACTTGGGTACCCGGTCTTGGTTCGGCTTACAAATAAGTACCTGAATCCAGCAGCCGGTATCATATATGATGAGGCTATGTTCCGACATTTCCTAAACATTAATAAGAAGCCTGTCTCCAAACAGATGCCAATCTTCATAGAGAAATTTCAGGAAGGCATGATCAGCATCCAGGTTTTGGCTATAGGTGACGGGCAGGAAGCAATTCCGTTGGCTTTTATTGAAAATATTGAAGAGCATGGAGTCCACAGTGGGGATTGTGCGTCTATAATTCCAACCCTGTCTCTGGGCGATTTCCATAAATCAATCGCGAAGGATGCCTTGAATAGTATCGTTGCCCATTTTGGAATCGTAGGTCACGTTCATATGGATTTGGCTATTAAGGGTCGAAGCGTTTATGTAACGGGACTATGGCCCTACCCAAGTCAAAACATTCCCTTCTTAGAAAAGAGCATGAGACATTTAATTAATGATTGGAACTCCAAGTTATTCCTTGGCCACCAGGCGGGTGATTTAAAAATCAGTCAACAGCGCAATTCACCTGATCGGTTCTATGTTAAGGAATCCGTGTTTCCCTATACTTTTTTTCCTGACCTGGATCCAATCCTCTCGCCCCAAATGAGATCTACCGGCCAGGTCCTGGGGAATGAGTGCTCTTTTGGAAAGGCGTACCTTAAATCCCAGATTGCTGTTAACCCAAAGTTGCCTCATAGGGATGGTGTGTTCATTAGTGTTCGGGATTCAGAAAAGGAAGCCTGTTTACAGATTGCCCGGAAATTATTAGAGCTTGGCTATACAATCGTGAGCACGCAGGGCACGGCTCAATTCCTCACCGAAAGAGGAATCGAAGTTTTTACTGTCCATAAGGTATCTGGATTGAGACCGAACATTATCGATCTGATAAAAAATGGTGAGATATCCCTCGTCATTAACATCCCGGAGGGCTTAAAGTCCAAGGTAGACGAGCAGGTAATTCGCCGGGTTACCATTGAGCATAATGTTCCCTTAGTTACCACCACATCAGGTGCGTTTTTAATCGTTCGCGGATTTGAAGACATTCTCAAAAGTCCGTTTTCCTACAAACCGTTAGAAATCTGAGGGATTTTTTTGGAAGAGGACTATCTAAAGAAGTTGGTGGTTGCATTAGGTGGAAATGCGATACTGAAATATGGTGAGAAGGGTACCTTTCAAGACCAGATTTCAAACCTTAAGCTAACCGCGACTCAGTTGGCCCCAGTCATAGCATCCTGGTACCAGGTAGTCATCACCCATGGTAATGGTCCTCAGGTGGGAAATATCCTTATTCAGAATGAGCGTGCCAAGCAAGAAGTTCCTCCTATGCCCCTTGATGTCTGTGGCGCGCAGAGCCAGGGACAGATTGGATATTTCTTGCAACAGGTTTTGAATAATGAACTAAGACAAATGGGTAAAAGCACTGAGGTCGCTGCGATTCTGACTCAAACGGTGGTAGATCCTGATGATCCAGCCTTTTCTAATCCGTCCAAACCCATTGGACCATGGCTCACAAAGCAGGAGATGTTACGCGCAAAAAAAGAGGCGGAGAGTTGGACAGAAGATCTTGAGAAAGGCTGGCGCAGGAAAGTTCCATCTCCGAGACCGGTACGGATCCATAATGCCAAATGTATTGAAACAATGCTGCAAAACGGATTCACGGTAGTGGCCTGCGGGGGCGGGGGTATCCCGGTTATAGACACCGGGGACGGCATTTTGCAGGGAATAGAAGCGGTCATTGATAAAGATTTGGCATCTCAGTGCATTGCCACTGATATTCGGGCGCATATCCTCATGATACTCACGGATGTTCCGGCAGTTTACTTGAACTTTGGCACGTCTGAACAAAGTCCGATTGGAAGGATCCATGTGAAATCAATGAGACAACTTATAGAGAAAAACATATTTCCGGCTGGAAGTATTGGGCCGAAAGTGGAGGCCGCCGTTCAGTTTGTGGAAAAAGGCGGGGAAATGGCCATTGTCGCAAGCATTGAAAATGCCGAAGAGGCACTAAAGGGTAAATCCGGCACTGTTATTATCAGGGGGTAATTACCCACGAGATCAAGCCTAAGGTCCCACAAAAAAAGGTTGAGCGGGAAAGCCCGTTCAACCCATTAAAACTGACTATCTAAGGCCGTCCTCCATCTTGGCCTCTTCCTTTTTGAGCCCGCCAATGCGCGGGTGGGGTCGGCCGCAATCAGTGACCACGAGGGCCACCACGATTTCGTCTGCCCTGGGGGCGTCATCGACCCGAACAGCCATTGCGTCGAAATGGGAGCGCACAAAGGCCGCATCCTTGAAATTAATGGGAACATCAATCTCTGTACCCATACCGCCAACTTTTTTGGCTGATGGGATAAGGGCCAATCCCCTGCTAACGGAATCGCGGAAAGGCTTCCCGAGCTTTGGGTGGAGAATGGCGGCCGCATGTTCACGCTCTCCGTTTTCCCCTACAATTGCCGCCTTTCCATAGCTTTCTGCTTTTTCGGGTGCTATACCCAGCGCATCTACCGCCATTTTACCGAGAACACCGCCTAACTCTTCTCCAATATCCATTAATGGGGTCAAGTCGTCAACAAATTCCCCTGCAAAAGGATTCTTGATCACGGCAATAGCAGCCGCTCTTTTACCTGGAGGATCCATTTTACGACCACCGTCCGAGTGGATCTCCTCTAAAACTGTTATGTATTTTCTAACTTCCATAAGGAATCCCTCCTTCTATTTGATAATATACTGTACACGGCAATGAATAACGGGTTCATATCAAATGAAGCGCCTTTTATTTTCCCGCTTGTTGGAGTACTGGAGTATTAGAGTTATGGAGTAATGGAAGGCCCTAACACTCAGGTACCACCATCCAATGTCCAATACCCAGTGCCTATCACTCCGCCAGTCTCTCTTTAAAAAAACTGGTCATGGCAACTTTTCCCTGAACCGCTACGTATGCCCCTAAAATAATATTTTTCTCTATCAGTTGTTCTGCTCGTTCCATGGCCTTTGATACGGCCATGGCTTTTGTTTCTTCGCTTAGCTGCCCGACCTTTACCGTGACAGGGAGTCCTGCAATATCTGTCTCGGGATCAATCTCTTCTGCCGGACGCTGAATCACCTGTTCGTCTTCCACAAAACTTGCATTAGCAATGGCAGTTGCGGCCGCATCCGCCATTGAAGCTGTCTCGGCAATGACTGTCGAGGCTGAGGCGACCCCCCTGGTAAGACTTCTCCCTCCCAGGCCGCTGGTGGTCACTCCCCAGGAGGGCGATCTTGAATCCAGAGCGATAACATTTGATATTTCCTGCTTGTCGACCTTCTGGCGTATACCGACTGTTACAGATGCATCTCCCAGCAGCCTCACAGCCACATCACCGCCATTATCCACTACTACTCTGGTCATACCACGGTTGACGAGAAAATCGGCCACTGCATCTGCGATGGTTCCGGCAACCGCTGCCATGGGCGTGAGATTCTCATCCCCAACGGCCAACACGCTCCGTATCATCTTGACGGCAAGAGAATCCTCCAAATTTTCCAGAATTTCAGTGCATCGTCTTCCCAGCAGATCCCTTAAATGCGCCACCCGTTCCAGATACTTAAAGGATTCCTCTGCAGCCCGCTTGCCCATCTCCGGCTGAGGCACCTTTCCTACCCAGGCAGAAATAATAAGTCTCATAGGCCCGCATTCGGCCATCACGGCACCACCATGGAGCATGTTGATCGCCTTTTGGTATGGCATGTTTTAGTACGTTAGACAGGATAACAGGATTAACAGGGTTTATGTCATGTTCATTCTGTCAAATAGTTTCATTGATGAACTATCGGCATCTATTGGTATCAGCCTACTACCGAGATCGGTTCTTTAGCTGTAAACGGCCTCATGGCCTCCATGTGCCCCCCCATTTTCTCATAGTCGTTGAGCTCCATTGTATACTCGACAGGACAGATTGTTGCGGGTGTGGGAGTCCAATAGAAAGAGCCGGCCTTAACCCTCCCGACGTCCACTAAAAAATTGATTCCCCCACCAGGCAAAATGAAAACAGGGGCTCCGCCAACAGTGAGATTGGCCTTAGCCGCGTGTACAGCTTGTGTCAGCTTCACAGGATAAAGTGTCACACCGGCCCTGGCGCTCCCCCCGGTACCTCCCATATAGATTGCTGATACTAAGGAAGGCTCACAACTGGAAGATATGGTCTTCAATGCCTTTCTGGCATTCTCAGATATCGGTACCTCCACGAGACTGCCATCATTACTAAGCTCAAACATAACACCCTTCTGACCGGTTGTCTCGGTGATCAGGATTATCATGCCCACCCGCGCAACATTACGGTCAATCCCGGTAATGACATCAACGGGTTTGATGATGGATGTACCTCCCCATCCTTTCCCGTGGTCGCCGAAGTAGCGTCCGGGAGTGCTCTGCTCGAATTTCAGTTTGATGCCTGAAGGCCTTGCGCCCACGAATTGTCCGGCCGCATGCTCACTCATCAAACTCGTAACGTGGGAGTCGAGAATAATCACCTCGTCGGCTGATTCCAGTAGTAGTGGGGCGAAAAGACCCAGTGTGGCGCTCCCACATCCAACCCTCATGTTATCGGGACGCTGGCCATTGATGATGGGGGTCTGACCAACTTGAACTTCAAGCCTGCTGCCCCCTTCTATTTTCAGCCTAACTGGTTTTTGGTTGGCAATGTCTGTGATAGTTCTGGCCACCGCAAAACCGTCCTTGCCGGTAAGGAGATTTACCCCACCAATAGACAACATCTTAGAGCCGTATTGCTCGGTGACCACCATGCCCACCTTTCTCTTACCAACAAGCACAGGCGCCCCCTCCCCTCCTACAGGGACATCAGTATCGATCTTGACCATGATGCCGCTGTAGCTCAAAGGAGCCTCAGTTACAACGGTAACCACATCAACGTCATTCTGTTTACCCCTGACAATAGCTGGCGCTGGCTTGCAGTCCGGATAGGTAGTCCCTGCCCCAATTGCAGTAATCAAGGGCCGGCGTATTGCTTCAATTGGATCCGGTCCCACAACATCAGAAACCATATCATACGTATGGAGTGGGGTGACACGCACGAGCTTTTTATCCGTATTTTTATAGCGATGGCATGCGCCTATGTATCCGGGTTTGATCCAGCATACGATGGGACAGGCATCACACTGAACCGATCCGGTAGCTGGAACTTCATCGCGCACCAAAGCCCCCGGCTCACAAACCCGGATGCATGCACCACAGTCAGTGCAACTCTCTTTAATGACCGGTTTTTTCTTTACCAGGCGAACAGCACCAACAGGGCAATCCCTGACGCAAAATCCGCATCCGGTACATTTTTCAAGGTCAACTATCATGGTATTACCTAATTGAGCCAAAAGGTGCTAATAAATCCCCTCTATCTCCCCTTTACAAAAGGGGAGGACTTATGCTTCCCCCTTTAATAAAGGGGGATCGAGGGGGATTTCGTTCGATCAATGTGGAAAGATCTGCCTGTTTTATAAAGTGCCTATAAATGAGTTATGAAAGACGCTTTGTAGTTTTACAAAAGCCTTGTGTACCAACGCATCTATCGAAAATCTGCTGGTTTGTTTCGCTCGATAAGTTTTACTACCCATAAAAGAATTGACGATTGAATATTGGCAATCAGGAATTTAGAATTTTCTTTCAATAATCAATAGTCAATCGAAAATAGTCAATTTTAAGGTGCTCTCACCACAGCCGGTGTCCTAACAGGCGGTGGCGTATTCCGGCTCCTGGAAACCACTATTTCCCCATCCACCAGTACCATGGCCACTCCGGGGTTGTCCCCCGCTTCAATGGCAGACAGGGCATCTTCCCCAACAGATCCCATAGGTGTGTCCATTATAACTAGGTCCGCTTCCCTGCCCTCGGCAATGATGCCGCTGTTCAATTTGTGTACTCGTGCCGTATTGCCCGTTGCCATGCACAGGGCCTCTTCCGGCTTGATGGGCGTAAGGCTGGCAAGCAGGTTCAGCACCCTCAGAACACCCAGGGGAATGACGCCAGTACCTGAGGGGGCGTCGTTTCCAATGATGACACGTCCCATAGCCTTTGCGTCAACTATCATTTTCCCTGCCTCCACGGCCACCAGGGGATTTCCGCAATGGACAATTTCCAGGGTGAGCTGGGTTTCATAGATTAGTTTCTTTACTTCGTCCATGGGAATGGCCGTAGGCCCGCCGTTAAGATGGGAGACGATATCGGGATCGGTCCTTATCACCATATCCGCTGTCACAACACTGCTCCCAGGAATGGAGGTGCCTCCGGTATGCATCATGACCGTCATTCCCATTTCTTTGGCCCATTTAACCATTGGTGCCGCTTCCTCCGGGCTCTTCACACTTCCCAATCCGATTTCTCCAACGGTGCGCACACCCTCCCGGGCCATCTCTTCAAAGTCCTCTTTTGTAAGCCCTTTTTCAAGGATCAATGAACCACCTATGACCTTGGCGCCACCCGGCCTGAAATTATTGAACGATTTGGCCGCCAGTATAGCCAGGGCCTTGGTGCCTGCCGGGTCCTTGGGTCTTCCCTGCAAGTGAACCTCGCCCGCTGAAATAATGGTGGTGACGCCCCCGTGCAGTTCGCTTTCTAAAAAGCCCATCTGGTTTTGCCGAGGTGTAAAATCGCCCAGCACTGTATGACAATGAGAATCAATTAGCCCCGGTGTCACGGTCGTTCCTTTACAATCGATAACCATCTGCGCATCACTTTCATCCATATCCTGAAGGCTGCCCACTTTTTTAATCACACCCTCATCGATCCAGATAGCGTCTGCCTGGAGAATCGGTTCATCAATGTTGCCACTCACCAAGGTTCCAATGTTTTTTAGTAAGACTTTTGCCATGGCTATATCTCCTTTGAACCAAAACAGCCCGATCTAATACTTGCCTCCAACACCCTTTCCAGATTTGCAGGCAAGCTGTATATTCGTTCTCCCAACGCATCATTAAGCGCATTCAGTATCGCGGGGGCCGTTGGTATAAGGGCCGGCTCTCCCACTCCCTTTGCCCCAAAAGGACCGGTGGGTTCTCTCGATTCGACAATAATGGGGATAACCTCAGGCATGTCCTTACATGTGGGGATAAAATAATCTTTCATAGACTCAGTTTGCCCATGCATATAATCTTCCATCAGGGCAAAGCCGATCCCCATGGCCACACCACCGCAGATCTGGCCGATAACTCCCTCGGGATAAATTGCCTTTCCCACATCATGGGCTGCCACAATTTTCTCTACACTGACTTCCCCTGTCATTGTATCCACTGTAACAAAGGCCAGATGACAGGCAAACGCATAAGTGGAATAGGGGACACCCTGCCCGGTTTCCGTATCCAGGGGCACGGTCTCCGGATCAAAATATCCCTGGCACACAAAAGGAAGCCCCTTTTTGTAGGCGCGAGTGGCAAGCTTTGAGAAGGGAACCCTTTTCGCGTTGTCATTGGAGTCCGCAACAAAACCGGAATCGAGCATCAAGGAGGCCTTTCCTACCTTCAGCACATCTACGGCCCCTGTCATGAGTAGTTCTCTCAACTTTTCGGCCGCTTCTTTGACTGCATTTCCCGAAATGTAGGTTTGCCGGCTGGCAGATGTCGCCCCCGCATTTG